>ERZ1034946.253-NODE-253-length-34554-cov-6.958752_pt1 | contig 34554 bp, 30 predicted proteins | sample MGYA00520591_ERZ1034946 | MGnify/ENA primary metagenome ERZ1034946 (study PRJEB33766, sample SAMN09781753) | gut metagenome | biome: gut microbiome | host: Homo sapiens | place: Madagascar | study: EMG produced TPA metagenomics assembly of the PRJNA485056 data set...
ATATTGCATTTAATGAAAATGATAAAATATATTTTAACTGTTCAATTACAACATTATCCCCAATTTTTACAAGTATACTTGTTTTAGGAGTGTGTTCAATACAGTTATCATATGAAATAACATAACAAGGATATCCAGGATGCCAATCCACTGTATTTATTTTTATATTTTCGTATTCTATAGGGTGCATGGAATGAAAGGCAACATTAGAATATAAAATTCCATTACATTCGTTATGTACTATTTCCCCATCTTCAAAAAATTTACCAGATATAATTTGCAACATATTCCATGTTTCCTTCCTAATTGTACAGACAATCTATCTGACTTAATGCAATGACTTCTTAGGTTCTTTCAGCCAATAATTCATATATCAATTAACCAAGAAGATTTTACATTATATTTTTGCTAAAAGATCAATCTTTAATGATTTCTTGCCTTCTTGTGCTACTTCCACACCTTGGAACTTCGCATAATTTACCTTTACACCATCATCCAAGTCAATCTCAATTCTCTGATTAGCTACATGTGCAATTGCTTCATCATATATCTTCATCTCCGCAAGCTGTTTAGTGTACTTTGTTACTGCCTTTGTAGCTTTTGATTTCTCTGATGCAGATGTTGCATTGTCAATTGTATACTGGGCACTTTGCATTGCAGTCTCCACATACTTCTGTGCCTTATGCAAATAATCAGTTCTTACTCTACCAACTGTGTCTGCATCATATCGGTGCATGTAAATAAGTGCCTTAAAACCATTCTGCTTACCACTATCAAACAGCCAGTAAATAGGACGCTTGCCAGAACCTGTAACAGAATATGTATTGCAATGATCCTTGAAGAAATCATTTAAGAAATAATTTCTTATTACTTCTCTACTTGTGTTTCCTTTATTACCAAGTGCTTTTGCAATAAAATCAAGGTTTGTCTCCAATGATTTCTCACCATATATAATTTTCACCCATTCACAGAATCTTGAAACAATATCATCTGAGAAATATTCTTCATCACAAATCGGAATGATATTATCTTTATCTGGATTATAAGTACATTTTTTCACACCATCATCAGTCTTATAATAAAATTCACCTATTGGAACGGATGCCCCAGGTGCTCCTGCAAATCCAGTTCCACAAACTGGTGCTGTTGCTTCAAAAAAGTGTGATTCAAATGGCTGTCCTGCTAAAACAAGACCTTCTTCATCCAAAGAATATCGTCCAAACATACAACCAACAGCATACGAAATCAAGCTCTTAATATCACGTTGTAAATCTGCCTTACGAACTGTAACATCTTTGTCTTCTACCTCTGATGTTAGTTCATCCTGCAAACCATAAATATCAATAAAAATACGATTTAATTCTTCCTCATTTGCTTTGAGTTGATTGAAGCGTTCATCACATTCATTCTCCCAGCAAAAATAACATTCCGCTAAATCAATATCTTTTGTATCATCAAAAACTGCTCTATTCCGTGCAATAACAGATATTAATGGATGGCATTTAAAATCCCATGATGTTTCAAATGAATCCCAATCTAATTTTGCTAACTCAATACATCTTTCTACCAAACAATCAACTTTTTCTTTATATGTTTTTGAAACTATTAATGGCAAATTTCCTATATCTCCAACATTCATATTAATTGTAGGATTTAAAATTTTGCAAAATGTGTTCGCTATACATGAATTCAAAAAGCCAAGTAAATATAATCTAACATCATCATTTGAGAAACAACAACATCAGCTATATCAAAAATATGTCCCGCCGAATAGTATCTTACCGATAAATTGTTTGTTGTTACCATTCCCCAACTTATACAAGGTTTTAAATATTCACTAATATTTTTTATTGTCCTTGAATATGATTTGTATAGTTTTGCTGCATATTCTTTTACTTCTTTACCATTAAATTTCCAATTTACAAGATAATCTTCATTCCCATACCATTTTCTAAAAGTTCCACCTTTAATATAAGGATACCATGTATGAACCCCATCCTCTGTGTTATCCAATTTGCTATAGTTCCATCCTATATCACAACAATCAACTTCATACCATAGTCTCGTAAATCTATTAACATCCGATGTTGCCATTCCTTGTCTTGTATCACCTATTGTTTTGAATCTAATTCCATTTTCAAATACTTGATATACTTTTTCATTTACCCAATATGCTACGGGACTTCCTGGTATTTTCTTAAAATTATTCTGATTTGCCCTATATATTTTTTCTTTACGGATAAAAGAATTTTCTTTTTCTGTTTGATTGTTCGGTTCAACTAACCTGCAATAAATACCGACATATTTATCTGAATGTTTTTTAGATAAAATAAAACTTGTAGTCTGAACAACTTCGCCACCAATTTCTTCAAATGCCCTAGCACCTAGATGTGCCATATTAATAATCGTTTGTTGTTGCAACTTTACACGAAGCTTCTCAAAGGACGACAAAAACATCCATGAATGCATCGTAATCATCGCCTGATACCCATTCTTCTTTAGCATCTTCCCACAACGCTCAATGAACACAGCAAATAAATCAGCCTTACTATCTGGATAATTTTTCTTCACAAAATTATTAACCTTTGCACTAAGATTGCTTGTTCCAGCATATGGTGGATTAGTCGCAACTACTTCATACTTCTGTGCCATCATTTTGCCAATTTTAATCAATTGTTTCAACTGCTCTGCAGTATCATCCAGACCAAAAGTATCAAAAGAAATCTGGCTTTCTGTATCTGTATTCTCTACAAATTTCTCTAACAGCTCCCAATCATAGTCTTCCACATTAAGCAAAGAACCATATTCCTTAGCATCATTCAATGTCTGAAGAAGTCCTTCCATCTGCGCTACTGCTGCATTCTTCTCTGCATCTGTCAATCCTGCTCCAAAATATTTAAGCTGATCACGATTAATACCATTACTCTCCTGCACAGCATATACATTCGGTTCTATACCTCTTGTCAGTATTCTTCTGTCATACTGTCTTGCTTTCATCAATACAGCAAAATAACTCAACTGTGCTGCTCTGTCATCTATATCAAGTCCGTAAATATTATTTTGTATAATGCTCTGTGCAGCATCTCTTTGTGACCATCCTGCATTTTCATATATCTGCATAAATACATCAAATGCATACACCAGAATATGTCCGGAACCCATACAAGGATCAATAAGCTTTATATCTTCCGGCTTTAATGTCGCATATTCTGCCTTTATCTTATCAAGTTCCTGCTGTACAGACTCTTCCTGCTCTGCCTCATCCAGATAGTATTTCCATTTGCCCTTCAGTTCATCATCCGGATGTCCTTCTACCCACATTCTGCCAAGGCTGTTTTCAACCATGTATCGTACAATCCAGTCAGGAGTAAAAAGCTGGGTAACTGCCGGCACTTCCTCTTTCGTGATTTTACCTTTCTTTGCAAATGCTTTATTTTTAGGCTCTGTATTGTAATACTGATATAACCAGCCAATAATTTCTACCTGTCCTGCTGCCTTGCCATCTTCATCAACAGTTGTGATGTTAAAATCTTTTTCATCGATACCATCTACAAGCATACGAATCACATCATCTTCATTCGTAAATGAGATGTTAAGAAGCATTTCTGTATAGTCTTCTGTCTCTTCAAAAAGTCCCGGTAACACTTCATGAAGTAGGTTACACTGTTTGATAAAAAGCATTCTGAATAAATCATCAAGCCTGCTATTCATCTTGGCATCAATGATTTCTTCTCTCTCTTTATCAGTGAATTCCCAGTCAATATCTGGAGCCATTGTTACCACATCTGGCTCATTCTTTCCCTCTTTCTCAGAAGAAAGCACACGAACTCTTACAGGATACATATAGTCGTTTACTTCCATAAAACGGATAGCACAGATTCTGTTAAACCATGTATATGCCACTTCTTCCACTACAGCTTCAAAGCCTCTTGCATGAATCTGGTCTACCAGTTTTCTTCTCTGCTCACACTGTTTTTTGTTAAGTGTTACTTCTGTTCCTGCTGCTGTCTTGTATACCTCAAAATCAGCACCTTTTGTGATTGCTTCACTGCAATTATCCGGTGTGATTCCAAGCATACCCGCTTTATCCGTAACGGATGCTATCAGCTTATTTCTTGCATCTATTGCAAATTTCTTAATTGCATTTTTGTTCATGTGCTATATCCTCCAATCAAGCTTATCAGCTCAATGTAATTATTGTGTCTTCTTCCAGTTCATTCATCAATTTCTGCTTCATCTCGGCAAGGAACTTATCAATATCCTGTTCTGTCTCTATCGAATATGTTCTAGCTCCTGCCACATTGCTGATGGAAACATTCTTACGTCTCTTTGTCTTTACTATAGTCGGTACTGGTGTAGTATCAATCGGCTCTTTACCCGGTACTACCGGTGTAACAGATGGTTCCGGTGCTGGCTGATGTGCCCTCTCATATTCATCTATCTCATCCAAACACTTGATTTTTAAAGTATCACTTTCCAGCTTGATATTCTTAATTGTTGCAATATCATTTGATTTTTTCAGCTTATCCCATATTTCTTCAAATCTCTGATTAATATGAGGACGGAGTACTTCGGCAAAAGGCTTTGTATCCAATACCTCTTTTACTTTAAGAAAGTCATCATGTACTAACGGATCCATGATGACTGCTTCTTTTTCAAGCAATCCCATATGAAGCTCTTCAAATCTCTTATTTAATTCCGGCAGTCTCTGGATCTTACCGAAAGGTTTGCTGTCCTTTACGATAGTCTCTATCTCTTCAACTACTTTTAATAGTTCCTGGTCACTTACATAAGTCTTACTGTTTCCAAAATATGCAAGGTTCTTTACTGCCTCTTCGAAAATCGTTCTCTGATCTCCCTTAAAGAAGTCAAATACAGGTGCCGTATCTTCTGCATCATCAAGTAGGTCATCTCTCTTCATATCTACTGTCTTAAAGAACTCTGTAGGCTCATTGATATCAAGTATTTCCGCAAGTCTCTTTCTTGCCTCTTCCATCAGTCGCTTACAAGGATATTTCGGATTTATTCTGTACTCTACAAGAATGTCATCGTATACTTCAACTTTATCCTTCGCCCTGCTCTTGAAGCTGCTCATGATTTTGTCATCATCATCGCTTGATACAGTAAATCCGAAGTAATCTTTCATAACTTCTTTTGCAGAACAAATCTGTCCGTCAGTTGCCCTTTCTCTGATGTCTATCAAGAGTTTCTCTACATATTCACGCTTTGTAATATATCTAACTAATTCATCCGAATTCGTTGAAAGCAAAGACAGACTCTGACTGTTAAGAGTAAGAGACACTCTTCCCAGCTTGAACAGCATGGCAACAAGCCACTGAACATCCTTTGGATCAAATCCATAAGGTGCTGCACCAAACTTATCCTGTAATGACTTAAGGGATGTCTTCATATGTCTGGCATTATTTAATCCGATTACCTGTACCACTTCCTCTAACGCAAGCTTATTCGGTGTGGTATCACTTGTGCCAAGGAAGCTCATCTGACCATCGCTATGTTTAAAGATAGCGCTGATATCTGAAAGCTCCGGTGCTGTCTCCATATAGGTGAGCTTATTGTATTTCATTGCTACGAGCTTACCGAGTGCTTCATTGATTCTTGTTACTGGTTCCTTAGCCGAAATGGTTGCCTTATCACCATTTACATAGATATCAGCATTCTTTAATGCATCCTCAATAAAGATTCGGATTCTGTCCTTCTTCTCAATACGCTCATCCTCCTTTGCCCTGCGGATGCTGTCAAAGCTGCCTCTTGCTCCGGACGCATTTTTGTTAAGGAATTTATATATCTTGATGGATTCTGTAATCTCATCAAGAAATGTACTGTCATTTGGCAGTTTCACAATCACACTGCTTTCCTGTGCTGAAAGCAGACGAAGTGCAGAGTCAGCATAATCTCCACCATAAGGTGTAATAACTGTCACTCCGATATCGTTAGACTGATTACCCTTGAAGAATCGGTCATCCACCTTCTGGTTGAATGGGAATAAGTAACGACTGCTGTAACGATATTTCTTCTCTGTATAGATTTCCTCGAAGATAACTGTAGAAGCCTCTCCGATGATTTCTCCCATCTCTACTGACTCATTATTGATGGCATTATTGATTTCCTGCTCCTCATTTGTCAGGAAGATGTATATTTCACCATTCTTCTGTACAAGTGTCTCTTTGATCAGCTTCTTTAACGATTCTTCTATTTTAAAGCGGACTTCAATTCTGTCATCATCAATATTGGAAATCATAAGCGTAGTCAGGTTGTCCACATTTGCCTTAATTTCCTTGACATATTTAATCATAAAGAGAACTTTCAAAAGCTCTACATCGAACTCATCCAGCTTACTGTTATTCTCTGCATCTGAGATTACCTGACTGTGCTGGTGGTCAATAAACTTATGCAACGGATCGTAGAAGAAGCTAAACGGAACCAATACTCCATCCTCTTTATCCATTACTCTGATTGCCGACTCCTGAAACAGTGCAAGCATGGAACGTGACTGATCAGACAGATGCTTTCCACTTGCGCCATGTGTTCTGACCGCAGTAAGTACCTGTCCTAAAAGATTGAACTGATATGGTATGAACGGATAGCAGTCGGCGAAATCCGCCTTATCTGCATACAGCTTCTTGTCCGCTGTATCCGCTGTAAATGTAATAAGATTCTTGATAATTGATTCTTTCTGCTCATAGAGAAGTCTAAGTGTCTGTGTTGCTGTCTCATTCTTTGCAAGCACACGCTTACGAATTACTTCATCAACATTGGATGCCGAAAGAGAAAGTCTCGTATCAAAACGTCCCTGAATCTTAGAGAAGTCATTTCCCTTTGTCTTTGTAATAGAGTCAATATCCTCCTGGCTCGTTACGATAACCCATGCCTTACCTTTGCAGGCTGTTCCAAGGTCTTCCACGATTGTCTGGAGGTTGAGCATAAGCTGTGTATCATCTGCAATATACTGACCAATCTCATCAACTAAGAAGATAACATGATGATTCGGACCTTTCTTCGCACAATATTCCTTCACAAGTGATACAAACTTCTCGATACTGAGATCATAGTTGCCCTTTGCATTCTTGCACCAGTTGCGGGCTGCTTCCTCACTCATGAAATCCATCTCAACTAATGTCTTTACTACTTTATCCTGAATAACTGCAAATGCCTGTCTCTTTTTCTCCCAAGGTGCTCCTGCATTCGCCTCGAACTTCGCTTTGAACTCTTCAAATCTGCCCTCGTTATCCAACTGGCGCTCAAATTCTGCGAGATAAGGTATTGAACCACAATATCCCTGCATCTCATTGAACACCTTCATAAACACTTCAACAATAGCCTCCTTGCCGGAGCCTACCTTTGCTGAGCCTTTTGAATCAATATTAAAAAGCATGACATCTGACTCAATAGTTCCAGCCTTTGTCATCTCTGCAATAAGCATCGGATCTTCTATTTTTTTACCATCTGTAAAATACTCAATGGCTCTTTTACCTTCTATTGTGCTGTTTTTCAATAAATAAGACAGTATTTTCAGGAAGTGAGATTTACCACTTCCAAAGAATCCAGAAATCCAGACACCCATTTTATCTGTATATCCATCTACACCCTTTTCATAATTGTTGAAGAAATCTCTGAAATGCTTCAGAAGTTCCTTGGTCACTACATATTCATCTAATTCCTGATATACATTTTCTTCATCCGACTGACCTACTTTAATAACGCCCTTGATGTCACGGTCAATCTGCTTTTCAAACATATTTTTAATCTGCATTATACTTCCTCCTCTACACCAGACGGAATGCCCTGTAATAGTTATGTGAATCCATCGTTCCAAATAATTTTAAATCCTGTCCGCTATACTCTCCCGGATAGAAAAGCACTACTGGCACACTGTCAAGCACCTGATGCAGGTTATTTAAGATGTTGTGGCTTGCTATTATCGGATGGCACTTGCCTACTCCGGTAAGAAATACCACACTGTCTGTCAAATCTTCCTGCAATATTCTTGATATAATTAGATTCAGCTCATTTGTCTCATCCAGTCCCAATGTCTCTACAAGGCTGTCTGCCATTTCAAAAAATCCATTCTCTTTTTCCAAATCAAAGAATGCTTCCAGATAACCTTCCTCCTGCAATATCTCAACCATCAGGTGAAACAGGTCAAACTCAACTATTCTGAAATCTTTGTTTCCGTTATTTATTCTATCCTTAAGGTATGCTATATGATTTCTCACATACAGCTCTTCTCTTGGATCATAATCGAATATATAATATCCGACTTCATTTCCAAGTCCTTTATTCTCTCTAAACGACTTCTCTGATATTTTGTCTTCTATCTGATTCAGTCTATCATCCAAACTTAACTTTGCCATGCTCAGACTCCTTTAACTGCGTTGATATATGCATCCATCCCATTACTGTGAAGTAGTTCCTCTATACGATAATTAACAAGAGCGTGTCTGATTACCCTTGTCTTTGTTGATTCAATCAATCCCGCATCTGCAAGATTCTTCATATAACAATTCTTGAGTTTCTTAATTCCTGATTCTGACCAGCCTGCTACTTCCTCACTTTGAGCTGCCTTATCGTCAAAAAATCCATTTATATCTCTATCTTCTATCGTCTTTTCTCCAAGTATTACCTTGCCACGATACACATCATATACAAATTCAAAAAAAAGTTTATCTGTATTCATAATTGCAATCAGTGTCAGCAGCTTTGCATTCTCATTATCCACTTTAACCAAAAGCTCTACTGCTCCATCAGGCAATGACGAAAGCCGATTATAGACATAATTGAATGTTCTCCGTAATCTTGTTTCGTTTCTAAGTTGATAAAGGTTTTCACTCACTACCCGATTTTTTATCTCATCCTTTGACATTCCTGTCATCATAAGTTCTGCTGTCTTTTTTGTCTCCACAAATGCAAATACCTGAGATACCATGCCTGCACTATAATTCATCACTTCCACCATCCTTATTCTTCTCATAGTGGATAATATCACCAAAGTCACAGTCTAGCTCATCACAGATTTTCTCCAAAATATTCATAGAGACTTTCTCTCCCTTTGTCATTTTGGCTATCGTACTGCTGCTTATTCCAAGTTCGTTTATCAAGTCCACCTTTTTCTTATTTTTGTCAATTAATAGCTTCCACAATCCGTTATATGATACTGCCATATTCACTACCTCTTTGTTTTCTTAATCACCATCTATATAGCTTTTATCTTATGTTTATATACATACAATGATTTTATCATATATACGCTATCCCATCAACCGAATTATAAATAATTGCTTCGATAAGTCGAACTTTCATTATGAGGTACTTAAATACTTTTTCGACACTAAAAAACTTCAGTGTAAAAAAATGCCACGGCAGCCTGCCGTGACATTTTCCTTTTAATTCTATAATCGCAATTCCATTTCTAAGCCAAATCATCCTGCTTAAATATAATATTACGATATTTATTCAGCACATTTAAAAGTATTGTACCAAGTACACATATCGAGATTACCTCTCCCGCTCCCACTGTCAGCGCATAGAATGGTAATGACCAGTCCTTATCATGCCACATAAATACAAGTCCATATCCAAATCTAAGTACCAATGGAATGATAATTGCATTTGCGATAACTGGTGGCAGTGTACATAAGAATTTGTGCTTTCTAAGAAGATATGTACCGATTGCTCCAATCAGTGTTGCAAGGCTTCCAAAAACTATGTCATAGATTGTAGCTCCTGTCAGAAGATTCGCCAGCAAACATCCAATCCAGAGTCCCGGCACAGCCGCAGGTGTAAAAAACGGAAGTATACAGAGTGCCTCCGAAATTCTAACCTGAATGTTTCCGCTTGCAAGGTTAAAAGCATTGATAAACATTGTAAGCACAACATAAATCGCAGCAATAACTGCAGCCTGGGTGATTAGTAATACCTTTTTGTTTCTCATATTAAGTTTCTCCTTTAGTTTTATTTTACGTCAGGAAGGTCTCGAACTGACGTGTATATTCTATGAAGCCTGTGTTTTGGCTCCAGTCATAGACTATAGCATAGTTTACCGGCAATCGTCAAGGATTTAAAGCACTTAACCAGCCTTTTATATTTGCAATTTTTAGTCTTTACAAGCCTCACGCTTTTCCGGAAGCTGAACTATTATAATCGCAACAAACATCAACAGGCAGCCCATCAGCTCTCTGCTGCTCAAATGCTGGTTCAGAAGCAGCCAGCCGGCAATAACTGAAATAACGGATTCAAGACTCATTATCAAGGACGCAATCGCAGGATTCATTCCTCTTTGAGCAACCACCTGTATAGTATAGGCAACTCCCGTTGACAGAGCTCCTGCATACAGTATAGATGTCCAGCCCCCCATAATGCCTGAAAGTGTCGGATGCTCTAATACAAACATAGGTATGGATGATAAAATTCCGCATACCAAAAACTGACACCAGGCCAGCTTCACTGGATTTACAAGAGCAGAAAAATAATCTATAAGCAGAATTTGTACTGCAAAAGATGCCGCACACAAAAGCAGTATTATATCGCCTGTCTGTAAAGCAAAGTTCCCTGCCGTCATGCAGAGGAAGTACATGCCCACTACCGCTATGGCTATAGCTATCCACATTCTGCCCGACTGCCTGTGACCAATCACAAGTCCAAATACAGGCACCAGTACTATATAAAGTGCGGTGATAAAGCCTGACTTTCCAACAGATGTATACATTATACCATACTGTTGCAGATTGCTTGCTATGCAGAGAGCTGTGCCTGTGCATATCCCGCCTATTATGAGTTTTTTATCTATCTTTTTGCATATTCCTTTATCAGCCTTTACATTTTTATCAGCAAGCATATCCGGATTCTCATCACCATCATTGCCATAAGGCTTCTTATCTTTTTTATCCATCCAGAATATAAATGGAAGCAAAACTATACAGCCTATAAAATTTCTAATTGCATTAAATGTATATGGTCCCACATAATCCATTCCTACGCTCTGGGCTACAAATGCTGTTCCCCATATTGTAGCTGCAAGCATAAGCAACAGGGAATTTCTAAATACTGTTTTATTCATATATGCTCTCTCTTGTATATTGTATTTATCTCTCATTTTTGTACATATTGCAAAAATATGCCGGCACGACAGACAATATCAATTGTAGCAGTTAATTTTAAAATAGCAAGTTTATATTTACTTTTTAAGGACATACTTAATTACAATACAGAAAACTTCGTCATTCAAAAGGAGGATTTAATCATGGCAGGATACAAGGTAGAGATATGTGGTGTGAACACCTCAAAGCTTCCTATGCTTAAAGATGAGGAAAAGGATGAGTTATTTGTTCTGATAAAAAATGGTGATATGGAAGCAAGGGATAAATATATAAAGGGTAATCTGCGGCTGGTTCTCTCCATCATCAAGCGATTCTCAAATCACAATGAAAACCCAGATGATTTGTTTCAGATTGGCTGCATCGGTTTAATCAAGTCAATTGACAATTTCGACCCTAATGTAGGTGTTAAGTTTTCCACATATGCTGTTCCTATGATAATTGGCGAAATCAGGCGTTTTCTGCGCGACAACAGTGCTTACAGGATTCCCCGCTCCCTAAGAGACACTGCCTACAAGGCTATTCACTCGAGAGAACTGCTCTCCCGCGAGACTCTGCGCGAGCCCACTATTGATGAGGTGTCAGAGGATTGCGGCATACCAAAGCAGGATATCCTCTATGCTCTGGATGCAATACAGACTCCCCTCTCACTTTTCGACCCTGTATACAGCGATGGCGGTGACACCTTATATGTCATGGATCAGATATCTGACAAGAAAAATAAAGAGGAAAACTGGGTTAAAAATCTGGCTCTTGAAGCCGCGCTTAACACTCTTGATGACAGGGATGAGCAGATAATAAAACTGCGTTTTTTTGAGGGGAAAACCCAGATTGAGGTTGCGGAGGAAATCCATATCTCCCAAGCCCAGGTCTCACGCCTCGAAAAAAACGCACTCAAAAGCATGTATCAGTATTTAAAATAACGACACAGCATTTTAAATTATCTATCCCATTTATCACACAGAGCATTGATCTGGTCTGCAAATTTTGCCAGATCTTTGTTCGCCATGCCCTGACACTTTTTGATAACAGACATAAGTCTCTCTCCAGCGATAATAAGCCTGTCAAAGACTGTTGATGCCGCCTTGAAGCTGCCGGTCTTGGTCTTCTTCTCAACAAGCTCTCTGCTGCCCTCCTGTATGCACTGTCCGGTGATTAAATCATATGCATCTCCACTGTATGGTGCATATGCATCATAGCCTAATTCCTCTTTGATATGACCTGCAAAGCTTACTGCAGCACTCTCATCGCCATGGACTACAAAGACCTTCTTAGGAGCTGTCTTTAAAGCACTGATCCACTTAGTCAGGTTATTCATATCTGCATGGCCGCTTATGCCAGGCAGGTTTACTATATTTGCCTTGACCTCAATTTCCTCTCCAAAGAGCCTTACCTTGCTCGCTCCGTTTAAAAGGTTATAACCCAGTGTTCCCGGTACCTGATAACCAACAAACAGGACTGTTGAATCTGCCCGCCACAGGTTGTGCTTTAAGTGATGCCTGATTCTTCCGGCTTCACACATACCTGATGCCGAAAGGATTACCTTTGGCTTTGAGTCAAAGTTAATCATCTTTGAATCGTCAGATGTGATAGATACCTTTAAGCCCTCAAATCTAATCGGATTGATGCCCTGCCTTATAAGCTCAAGTGCATCATCATTGAAGCAGTCACTGACATTCTCGTTAAATATATTTGTCGCCTCAACTGCCAGCGGGCTGTCTACATATACATCAAAGCTTGGATATTCAGGCAACAAACCCTCTGTTTTTATCCTCCTGATAAAATACAGCATCTCCTGTGTTCTGCCTACTGAAAAGGCTGGTATGACCAGATTGCCACCTTTGGTAAAGGTCATATTAATAATCTTTGCCAGCTCCACTGCGTAATCAGGCGGTGTCTCATGCAGTCTGTTGCCGTATGTGGACTCCATGATGACATAGTCCGCATCATCCACATATACCGGATCCTTGATAAGCGGTCTGTTACCATTTCCTATATCACCTGAAAACAGAAGCTTCCTGGTCTCCCCCTCCTCTGTAACCCACATCTCAATTGATGATGAGCCTAAGAGGTGTCCCGCGTCCACGAACCTGACCTTTAGGCCCTCTGTGACATTTATCACGTCATTGTAGTCACATGGTATGAAATGCTCCATAACCCCAATCGCATCATTAACATCATACATTGGCGTTATCTCGGGCCTGCCTGCTCGTCTCGCCTTACGGTTTCTCCACTCTGCTTCAAACTCCTGAATATGAGCTGAATCCTTGAGCATAATGCTACACAAGTCTGTAGTAGCCTTTGTTGCAAAAATCTTCCCCCTGAATCCATGATTATACAACAAAGGTAATAAACCCGAATGGTCAATGTGTGCATGGGTTACAAACACATAATCAACCAATGACGCATTAACCGGAATAGACTGGTTAACATACAAGTCCGGTCCCTGCTCCATACCACAGTCCACCAGCACATGTGTATCACCAAATTTCACATAGTGACAGCTGCCGGTAACCTCTCTGTCAGCCCCCAAAAACTCCAATACCATACTATCATCTCCTATGCTTTTTATTTAATTATATTTTAGCATATTAGTAGTGCTTTTGTATTTCTTTTTTTAGTTTATTCATAATTTTTTTCTCCAATCTGGAGATATAAGATTGGGAAATTCCCAGCAGGTCTGCCACCTCCTTCTGGGTCAGCTCCTTATCGCTTTTCCTGTTAATTCCATACCTTAATTCTATCAGCTTACGCTCCCTCACATCCAGTTTTTCCATGGCAAGCCTTAAGAGCTCCACTTCCACCTCTGTCTCAATATCCCTGTAGATGACATCTTCATCTGTTCCCATAATATCTGATAAAAGCAGCTCGTTGCCATCCCAGTCCATGTTGAGAGGTTCATCAAAGGACACCTCAAGCTTTGTCTTATTGTTGCGCCTTAAATACATGAGGATTTCATTTTCTATGCATCTGGACGCGTAGGTCGCAAGCTTTATGTTCTTATCCGGGTCAAAGGTATTGATTCCTTTTATAAGCCCTATAGCCCCTATAGAAATCAAATCCTCCACTCCAACGCCTGTGTTTTCAAACTTCTTTGCAAGATAGACCACAAGCCTTAGATTATGGGATATAAGCTGTTCTCTTGCTTCATCACGTGTGTACTTGCTGTCACTGCTGTTTTTGCTGGACAGGGCAATTATGCACATATTTTCCTGTCCTTTCTCAAGGGGTGGTGGCAGAACATCCCCGCCTCCTATGTAAAAAACCTCATCCATATCATCAAATTGCTGTCTGATTTTTCTTGCGAAAAGTAACCATTTCTCTTTAATCGCCAAAAACATTTTCATTCAATATTATCTTATACATTTTATTTTCAAAACATTTTTCTGAGACAGCCAATAAGGATTTACCCAGTTTTCTTTCCTTTCTGCCTTCTTTAATAGTCATATTCTGAACCTCATACACCCTAATCCTTCCATTCCTGTCGTTTATTGTCTCATAGCCTATATCTCCCTGATAGCTGCAGGATATGCCCTCCAGCAGCTCGCCTGATATTATGCTTATTCCTCTTCCATCTGTTTTGTCCGACAGCCTGTTTCCTGAATCATAGAGGGCAGGAATCCAGTCACCATCATTGATTCTGACCTCATAAATATTTTTGAGTTTTACCCGCTGTCTGCCCAGATATGCTATCAGCAGATAACCTATAATAACCGCCACTGCGATATATATGCCATTTATTTCCGGCAGGGCATATACTACGCCACCCACTATAAAAGTCACAATAAGGCTCAAAAGATAAAGCCTGATGCCAGAAGCCTGTGCCTTGTTTCTGCTTAAAATATAATTAAAGCCCGGGATTATCACAAGGGCACTTACAGCCTTATACATCCAGAATTCTGGCAGGACAAGCAGCGCAATCACCTGGCAGATACTGCTTCCAAGTGTAACAGCTGCTATTCTTTTCAAATGACCTGATATGTATATTTTGGAAAGCTTACAGGTAAGAATATAGATTACGAGATTAGCCAAAAAACAGTTTAGAAAATATGTATCGAGATAAAATGCATAGATATTTTCCACCTCACTTCCATATATTATACGAATGATAATATCAATGAGCGATGGAATATTTTGACAGAACATGACGACAAAAATGTTTACAAAATATAAATACAGAACCTGCCAGTGGCAGGTTCTGTATGTGTCCATATCTGACTATGATTATTTTCTTGAGTTCTTTAAGAAATCAGGAATGTTAATCTCAACTGGTTTTACATTGCTTGTAGGCTGTGCTGGCTTCTGAATACCAGTGAATCCATTTCTAGGTGCAGTAGTTGTTGTTGAAGCACCTACGCCTGTATGTAAACCAGCTGTTGTAGCTGCTGTCGAATTCAAACCGCCTGCAGTGCTTGTTGAATGCAGTCCATTTGTTGTTGCAGCTGTCCTGGTCTGCTGCTGTGTAGGGTATGTCATTCTGCTTGCCATTGAAGATGCAACGCTTGCTGCGCTTGGTTTACCGCTCTCAAGACCTGTAGCAATAACTGTGATTGTAGCCTCATCCGTCATTGTCTCGTCATACTTAGCACCGAAAATGATATTTGCATCATCTCCTGCCAAATCCTGTACATAACTTGCAGCGTCATTGGCATCCATAAGGGAAATATCACCCGAAATATTGATAATTACATGTGAAGCTCCGTTGATTGTTGTCTCAAGAAGTGGAGATGCAACTGCGAGCTTAACTGCCTCGATTGCTTTCTCATCACCCTTGGCATTACCAATACCGATATGAGCCATTCCCTTGTCCTTCATAACAGTCTGTACATCTGCAAAGTCAAGGTTAATAAGTGCTGGTAAGTTAATAAGGTCTGTGATTCCCTGTACTGCCTGCTGTAATACTTCATCTGCCTTTTTGAGTGCATCCGGCATAGTAGTACGACGATCTACAATCTCAAGAAGCTTGTCATTAGGGATGACAATAAGAGTATCAACATTCTCTTTAAGTCTGTCAATACCTGAAACAGCATTAATCATTCTCTGTTTTGCTTCAAACTTGAATGGCTTTGTAACTACTCCTACAGTGAGGATTCCCTGTTCCTTTGCGAGTTTGGCAACTACAGGTGCTGCACCTGTTCCGGTTCCACCACCCATTCCGCATGTAACGAATACCATATCAGCTCCCTTGATGGCTGCTGATAATTCCTCTGAGCTCTCTTCTGCTGCCTTTGCACCGATTTCAGGCTGTGCTCCGGCACCAAGTCCTTTTGTAAGCTTCTCACCGATCTGGATAAGCTGTGGTGCCTTACAAAGCTGTAAAGCCTGTTTATCTGTGTTGATGCCGATAAACTCGACTCCACCAATATTTTCATCAATCATTCTATTTACTGCATTGTTACCAGCACCGCCGACTCCTATTACAATAATCTTCGCGCTAGCATCTGCTTCTGTTGTTCTAATCTCAAGCAAAGGTATTTCCTCCTGTTTCTTTCCCAAATTTATATAAATGCATTCTTATCAAAATCTCATATAGTCTATAATATATTTTTTCCTGCAAATAATCAACACAAAATTATGATTTTTTTGCATTATTCATTCTTTTGAAACACAATATTTGTATTTTCTTCATTCCAATCCTCTAAATGTAGTGTTCCACCCAGTCCTGAGAGGTCTGGCATTATGGTTGCGAGCCGCTCCACCTTCTTAGTCAGCAGGTCCGTATCGCCTATAAGCACTGATATGCTGCCATAGGTGAGCACGGGAGCATTGTCCACCCCGTAGGTTATTTTATCAGGTACCAAATCCTTGCGCTTTAGTGCCTGTGTCAGCGACAAAATATTCTTTAAATCAGATGATTTAATGGGCAGCTTCTCATACAGGACTACATCATCGCAGGATATTCCATCAATCTGGGGCACATCAGCTATGATATTGGATGATGTCTCAACCACGATTCCATCCTTGTCAAAATAAGCATTTTCGTTGATATCAGGGATATACACATATCCCATCATGCCCTTTTCATAGACAGAAATATGCAATGTATGAGGATTATCCAGAGTGACTTCCATGGTGTCTACAAAGGGTATCTCATCCGTGTCTATAAATTTATATTTCAAAAATACATACAGGGAATTCCAGGAGTATTCATCATTTAAGACTACCTTCTGGATGGATTCCGAGTCGTAAAGCACATTGCCTTCAACCACCACATTCTTCACCGTAAAAAGCTTAAAAGCCACAGCAAACAGAATTCCAAGTATGATTGCTATTATAAGAATAGCCTTAAGGATAAAATGTCTTCTCTTTTTTCTTTTTCTCTGTTCTCTAATCATTTTATTACTCTATGCTTTCCAGTTTGATTCCCCTTGACACGCTGAGCACCAATCCCATCTCTGCCATCAGGAATATTATTGAAGTTCCACCATAACTGACAAATGGAAGAATTACACCTGTATTAGGAATTGTATTGGTAACAACCGCTATATTTAAAATCGCCTGAATTGCAACCTGTGCCATAACACCTACAACCAGCAGTGAACCATACAAATCCTGTGAGTTGTTGGCAATCACCATCATTCTCCATATAAGCAGTACAAATAAGAGAATAAGGCATATTGCGCCAAACAGTCCCAGTTCTTCACATATAATAGTAAAAATCATATCATTCTGGGATTCCGGCACATTTCCAAGCTTCTGAAGGCTCTCTCCCAGCCCCTTGCCAAAGAGTCCGCCGGAACCTATGGCATACAGCCCCATCATGGTCTGATAGCCGCTGTCTCCCGCTGTCTCAGGGTGAAGCCATGCCTTAACTCGGTTTCCTCTGTAGCCGGCAAACAGTATGAAAAATACTATAAATGCCACCCCCAGCAGTCCCAGAATCACAAAATGTGAATACTTAGGACTTGCCACAAAGAGCATACAGGCTATAATGCCAAATATAATTACTGCGGTACTTAAGTTACTGTAGGCTACTATTCCAAGCAGCGGTATGGTCATGGCAAATATTTTTGCCAGGGTCTTCCAGTCTCCCATCTGCCTTGGCACTTTTTCTATAAGGGCTGCAAGGAAAATAATAATTCCAAGCTTTGCCACCTCCGATGGCTGGAAGGAAACCGGTCCTAAGTCAATCCATCTGGATGAACCATGTGAGCTTGAACCGATTCCAGGTATAAATACCAGTATACACAGCACAAAGGAGCCAAAATATGCCAGTGTGCCAAACTTTTTCCATATTCTGTAATCTATCTTTGCCATGATAAACATCATCACGGCTCCCAGTCCTATATTCCTGAGCTGTCTCTTCAGATAATAAGCATCATCACCATATTTATTGGCAGAGATGTAGGCGCTTGAGCTGTAAAGCATGACAAGTCCGAAGCTTAACAAAAAGATTATAAGAAATAACAGATTATAATCGAAATATGCAATTTTCTTTTTCTTCTCCCTTGGTTTTTCTCTTTGTCCTTCTCTATTCACCAATATTACTCCTTTAAATTACGAACGATATCCTTAAATATTCTTCCTCTTTCTTCGTAATTTGGAAACATTCCCCAGCTTGCGCATGCCGGTGAGAGCAAAACTGCGTCCCCGCTCACTGCATGGTCATAGCAGTAATTTATGGCATCCTCAAACTTTTCAAATTTAATTGTATTATTAAAGCCATGCCTGTGGGCACAGTCAGCAATCTTGTCTGCTGTTTGACCTATAAGTACAAGCTCCTTTACTTTACCGTCAAAGGCTTCTATCCACTCATCATACTCTGACTGCTTATCATATCCACCGCCAATAAGCATTGTAGGTCTGTTCATGGCTCTTATTCCCTGAATGGCTGCATCCGGATTGGTACCCTTTGAGTCATTGTAAAATTTAACACCGCGCTTTTCTGTAACATACTCTATTCTATGCTCAACAGCTGTAAATCTGTGAAGCACCTCAACTATTTTATCCATTGGTACTCCAAAGCAGAGTGACATAGCTGTGGCAGCCATAATGTTCTCATAATTATGTCTGCCAAGGAGGTTAACCTCGTTTACATTTACAACTTTTTCTGTCTTTCCATCATGGGCATATATAATATCATCGCCCTCCAGATAAAATCCCTCCTCAAGCTTTGTTGCACTGCTGAAAAATACAACCTTTGCAGGACATTTTTCTGCGAACTCTCTTAAAACCTTATCCTCGTAGTTTAAGATACAGTAGTCACTATTCTTCTGGTTTATAGTTATATCCTCTTTTGCCTTGATATAATTCTCCATTGTGTGATGTCTGTTCAGATGGTCCGGCGTGATATTAAGTATTGCAGATATCTTTGGAGCAAACTCGTGAACTGTCTCAAGCTGGAAGCTTGAAATTTCTGCAACTGTCACTGTATCATCTGTCATGTCAGAAACCATTGAAGTATAAGGTATACCAATATTTCCCACAACTCTGACATCATCAAAATAATTCTTCATTATCTCTCCTGTCAAGGCTGTTGTTGTAGTTTTTCCGTTTGTTCCGGTTATTGCAATTATTCTGCCTTTTCCAAAATAATAGGCAAGCTCTATCTCACCCCAGATTGCAATGCCCTTGTCTCTCATTTCATTGACCATAGGGATGTCTGTCGGCACTCCCGGACTTAAGACACATATAGACACCTTATCTAAAGTCTCCTTTTCCAATTCGCCTAATACAAGTGGAATGTCCTTAAGCTTTGGATTATCAGCATAGAGCTTATCTACATTCAAGTCCTTGTTTCCATCAAATAGAATTGTATCAATACCCTTTGATACTAATAGTTCTGTTGCGGCGATTCCGCTCTTTCCTGTACCTACGACAAGTACTGTCTTTCCTTCAACCTGCATTTTATCTTCCTCCATTAACTACACATTAGTATACGTTATTCACTGTTCATTATCAAGAACCGATAAGTAAGGTAATATATTTTCAAACAATTCCTTTGCCACAGGAGCTGCAATGGTGCCACCATAATAGGCTCCCTGAGGGTCATTAATTTTGACAAGTATCATTATCTGTGGATTGTCAGCCGGGGCAAAGCCTAGAAATGAAGAAATGTATTTGTTATCACTTCTGGGTATGGTCTGTGATGTGGCTGTTTTGCCACCAATCTCATAGCCCTCAATATAGGCTTTGTTGCCGCCTCCCTCTGACACTACCTTTTCCAGCAAAAAACGCATGGTTTCAGAGGTCTCCTCAGACACTATCTGTCTGCCTTCAGCATAGGAAATTATCTGCTCCTCCCCGCTCTCGCTGTCTATGACCCTTTTTGCCAGGTGGGGCACAACTGTCGTACCGCCGTTGATAATTCCTGACACTGTAGTCATGAGCCTGATTGGGGTAATCTGGAAGGACTGGCCGAAGCTTACTGTGGCAAGCTCCACCTGCCCCATATTGTTCTTGTCATGCATGATTGTGCCCGCTTCTCCCGGCAGGTCTATGCCTGTTTTATTTAACAGATCAAATTTTTCAAAATAGGAATAGTATGTGTCTACGCCAAGCCTGAGCCCCAGAGAAATGAAGACTGGATTGCACGAATTGCCTATAGCCTCCACAAAGGTCTGGGAGCCATGTCCTGTCCTTTTATGACAGTGAATTGTTCTGTCATCAACAGTTATATATCCGGGGCAGAAAAACTGTTCGTCAAGGCTAACAACATTTTCCTCCAGACAGGCTGACGTTGTTATTATCTTAAATATGGAACCAGGCTCATAAGTGTCATTGATGCAGCTGTTCCGCCACATTTCATTTAAATCTGTACATTCCGAAAACTCTCCCATGAATGTAAAGGGATCATTCAAGTCAAACTCCGGATAATCCACCATGGCAAGGATTTCACCATTCTGTGGATTCATTGCAATGATTGATACACTCTCTGCTTCCTTCTGCTTATACACCTTTTCCGCGGTCTGCATGCAGTAGCACTGTATATTATAGTCGATGGTAAGTTCCAGATCATCGCCCTTTACAGGTTCTATCCTGGTCTCCATGTAGTCTTCAAGTTCCACTCCTCTGGCATCTGTGGTGCTGATTACCTGTCCATTCGTGCCTGCAAGCACATCCTCATACACAGATTCAAGACCTATTATTCCCTGATTATCGCCTCCCGCAAAACCAAGTACCTTTGAGCAGAGGGAATCATATGGGTAGTAACGCTTAGAGCCCTCATCCACCTTAATTCCTTTTAAGCCACAGGCTATTATCTGGTCTCCAATCTCCTTTGACACGTTATTTTTTATCTTTTCTATAGAAGTAACCTTAGATACTTTTTCCGCAACAAGTTCTCTGTCCATATCAAGCTTATCCGAAAGCAGGTCTATGACTGCTTCTTCATCCTCGATTTGATTGTGCACAACCGATATGTTATATACCGTCTCGTTTTCTGCCAGAACAACTCCGTTTCTGTCCAGTATCTTTCCCCTCTGTGCCACAAGAGTTCTCTCTCTTTCCTGCAGGGATTTTGCTTTTTCAGACAGCTCATCTCCCCTGTAAAAAATCAGATAGACCACACGGCCGATAAGGAAAATGAGGATTATCAGAAATAGTGTGCTCATCACGAGGATTTTTTTCTTATTATATGTACGGTTTCTACTAAAATTGAACATACATAAACCACCAGCTATTTATATATTCATAATATGCTGGTGGTGGCAACAATAAAACTATCCGTGGAGCACCTTGGATAGTTTCATGTGTTTGTATATTTTGTAACTTCCCACATTTAGGTTGTGTTAATCTCCTGATATACAGTGTATTTTCCAGAAAAAATATGAAGTTAGCTGTGGGAAGCTTTTCTACACTCATACTACTCGCCTGGTTACTGACCTATGTCGGTTGTGTACTACTGCGTGGTGTCTTGTGCTGTTGTATCACGCGTTGATGTATTATCCTGTGATGTATTATCCTGCGCCGTTGTACTATCCTGCGTTGCAGCATCCTGTGATGTCGTATCCCCCGGTGTTATCTCCTCAATTGTATCATCTGCTGGTGTCTGCTCTCCCACTCCGTTGGTGTATGAATGGTCTGGTGGGTTATTTCCAGTAATGTCAAGGTCTGCATTTCTACCTGTCAATTCCTCGTCCGGATAGATATTCATATAAGGAAGTACCTCTTCAAGTATCTCTCTCACGATATTCTGGGCATAATAACTGTGTGCCTGGTCTGCAGCATTTGGCTGATTTACAACACAATAGATTACAAGCTGTGGATTATCATAAGGCACATATCCTAAAAAGGAAACAATGTAGCAACCCTTTTTTCTGAGATGAGTCTCATCATCATACATCTGTGCTGTTCCTGTCTTACCACCCATTGAGTAGCCATCAACTTTGGCTGTTCCACCAGTTCCATCTGCCACAACGCTTCTCAGGTATGACTTGAGTGTAGCACTTGTACTCTCTGACACCGTCTTTTTCATCAGAAGCGGACTGATGTTTGATACTGTATTGCCCTTTGAATCAGTAATCTTTGTCACCACATGTGGCTGATAGTAGCTGCCTCCATTTATTAATGAAGAAAAGGCACTTGCCATTTGAACCATTGTACAATTATAGTTCTGTCCAAAGCTGTTGGTTGCCAGATCCACAGTTTTCATATCTTCAAGCTTGTAGACCAGAGAAGATGTATTTGCTTCTCCCGGCAAATCTATACCAGTCTTTTGTCCAAATCCAAAAATTGACTGATAATTAACAAAGTTCTCTGCTCCTATCAGATATGACATCTGCATCAGAGCATCATTACAGGAATCCATAAGTGATTTTTCAACAGTCTCCATACCATGACCTGACCTGTTTACACACCTGATTCTGTAATCTGCAATAGTCTCTCCACCATCACAAAGGAAGGTCATGTCAGTTGTCACTGTACCAGTTTCAAGTCCTGCTGCAACTGTAAATGGCTTCTGTACAGAACCCGGTTCATAGGTTGCTGTCACACAATAATTCTGCCACAGGGCATTGAGTATGTTCATTTGTGTATCATCATCCATATTAGCAAGTTCTTCCTCTGTATACATAGATGATAAATCTCTTGGATTATTCAGGTCAAAGGTCGGATAATCCGCCATGGCTATTATCTCACCATTGTTCGGATTCATGATAACCACTGCTATATTTTCTGCTCCCGCTCCTGCCCTGTAGTTATCCGTATAGGTATCACTGAATTCCCTGATTTTTTCCTCAACTATAGACTGGACATTGGCATCTATTGATGTAATCAGAGTATCACCGTCCTGAGGAGAAACAATATTTTTCTCAAAATCATTGTCCGAGTTCAGATAACCATACTCTCGTCCATTTATGCCGTTTAATGTATCGTCATAGTAATTTTCAAGTCCTGTTGTACCTACATTTCCTGCTGAGGTAAATCCAATGAGGGAGCTTGCCAGTGTACCAAATGGGTACTCTCTCTGATACTCGGTCTCAAACCACACACCCTTTATGTATGGATTGACCTTGTTGCCTTTTTTGTCAACTGCATCCTGCATTTCCACAAAAGGCTGGATTGTGTCGTAGGACAGTTTCTTTTCAAGCTTTATATACCTGCCATCCTTTTTGTCCTTTGCATATCCCTCCAGTGTCGCTCTGTCCAAATCCTGGAAGCACTCCACCAGAGCATCAATTGTCGGCTCAATGTATTTCTCGTCACTGGTCATAACCGAGCAGTCTAAAATCACATTGTATACAGCCACACTGGTAGCCAGTACTGTGCCCTTGGAATCAACAATCTCTCCTCTCTGGAAGGGCAGTGTCACACTGTCATAGGATTGTAATGATAATACCTTTTTGGTATATGCCTCCCCACTTGTCTTCTCTATATACATAAGTCTGCCGATAAGTCCTACAAGACACAAAACGAGCAGGGAAAATAAAACCATAAGCTTCATCTTCATTTTCCTGCTCATTTTTATCTTGGGTCTCTTTCTTTTTCGCCTCTGCTGTCTTGCTGCCACTGTATCTCTCCTGCTTATTCTGGAATGTCGCTGTACTGATCCATGTAGTTATTGTTTTCCACTGAATAGTATACCACTTGTTCCTCAGATGCGTAAGTCATACCAAGCTGATTCATTGCAACATCCTTTATGTAATTGAGATCAACTGAATTAGTAATCTCTTTGTATCTTGCATTATTATCCGACTGAAGATCCTCAATCTGGCTCTGAAGAGCTGCCACATTCTTCATCTTCTGTGTCACAGATGACTGGGTCTGAATAAGCGAAACTGCTGAAAAAGCACTTGCAGCAACACATATTGACAGAAAAAATACATAGCCCCTGCTCATTCCAAAAGCGCGTTCCCTGTTTCTTCTGGCTGCATTTCTTCTGTTTTTCTCACGTCTTGTACGCTCTATCTCCTCACGGCTTCTTCTCTCCGGGCGTATAGGCTGAGCCTCTTCTAATTCTCTTACTGTATTTCCATTTATATAATATGTCTTACTCATTGTTGAACTCCTTTTCAAACACTCGAAGCTTAGCACTCTTTGAACGGCTGTTTACTTCAAGCTCCTCCTCTGAAGGAAGTATTGGTTTTCTTGTTACCACATGTCCCTTTGATTTATTGCCACATACGCACACTGGAAAATTGCTTGGGCATGTACATGGGTTTTCATTCTTTTTAAAATTCGACTTTACTATTCTGTCCTCTAATGAATGGAAGGTTATAATACATATTCTTCCCTTATCATTTAAAAGTTCTATCATGTCATCCAGATTATCCCGCAATACATCAAGCTCATGATTTAACTCAATTCTGATTGCCTGATAGGTACGCTTTGAAGGATGTCCGCCTGTAGCCCTGACCTTTGATGGTATAGAGGCTTTTATTATCTCGTTAAGCTCTCCTGTTGTCTCAATAGGCTTTATCTGTCTTGCCTGTACAATGTGCTTTGCGATGTTTTTTGCAAATCTGTCCTCACCATAGTCTCTAATGATTCTAAACAAGTCCATCTCACTGTAGTCATTTACTATATCCTTTGCTGTGAGAGCTTGTCTGTCATCCATTCTCATATCCAGTGGAGCATCCTCCACTCTGTATGTAAAGCCTCTCTCCGGTGTATCAAGCTGAAATGATGAAACTCCAAGGTCAAGTATGATTCCATCTACTTTTTCAATTCCAAGACCATGAATCACATTTTTCATATCTGAATAATTACTGCGTACAATAGTAACCCTGTCCTTGTAGTCCTTTAACCGCTCACTGGCAGCGGCTATTGCGTCAGAATCCTGATCTATTCCGATAAGCCGTCCCTTGTCAGAAAGTCTCTTGCAAATTTCTATTGAGTGGCCTGCTCCTCCAAGTGTTCCATCAACATAGATTCCGTCAGGTTTAATATTTAGTTCTCTGATTGTCTCATCCCTTAGTACGGAATAATGCTTGAATTCCACTTTTTCGTCTCCTTTAACTAACTAGATTCCTATTCCAAGCTCTGCCATGTGTTCAGCTATCTCATCCATATCGTCATAATCTGTATTCTCAAGGTATCTGTCCTTGCTCCAGATTTCTACTCTGCTGTACACTCCCACCGAAACAATGTCCTTGTCTATTCCGGCATATTCTCTTAAGTTTGCTGGAAGAAGAATACGTCCCTGCTTGTCCACTTCACAGTTTGCTGCTCCTGCGAAGAAAAATCTCAGGAATTTTCTTGCGTCCTTAGAGGTCAGCGGTTTTTCCCGAAGGCTCTCCTCTATACGATGCCACTCTTCATTTGAATATACGAACAAGCATCCATCCAGTCCCTTTGTCACAACAAATTCATTTCCAAGCTGTTCTCTGAATTTTGATGGAACAATCAATCTGCCTTTTGCATCAACTGAATGATTATACTCGCCCATGAACATGGCATCTGTACCTCCTTCCCTCTATAAATGACTTTGTGGTTTCCACCACTTCCCACCACTTATATGGGTTTTGGCACCACTTTCCTCCACTTACGTTATATAATACTCTCTAACCCTCATAAAATCAAGGGTTTTGGGCAAAAAAATAACGCAAAGCCATAAAACTTTGCGTTAAGAAATTAATATTATTTTGTTAAAATGACTATTCTGTGGTGGAAAGTGGTGGATTTTGTTTTCTAGCTCTCACTTCTCCCACAATCACCCATACAAGAGATATTACAACCAGCAAAATCGCCACAAGCTGCGATACAGGATAGTTTACAACTGGAAGCAGGAGCTGGTCAGTTCTAAGCCCTTCTATCCAGAATCTGCCTATGCCATATCCGAACAGATACCAAAGAAACACCTCTCCATCAAACTTTTTGTGTTTGAAAAAGATAATAAGCAAAATCAAAAGGCCCAGATTCCATAATGATTCATAAAGAAAGGTCGGATGTACCTGGATATAGCTGATTCCATCCACCTCTACTACATTTTGAAGCAGTTCCGGTGTACAGTCAGAACTTCTGACTGCTGATAAAGGAAGCTGCATTGCAAACAAGCCGTCACTATATCCGCCAAAGGCTTCTCGATTAAAGAAATTGCCCCATCTGCCTATAATCTGTCCCAGCACAAGTCCCAGTCCTGCGGTATCGCATAACAGACCAAACTTGATTTTCTTCACCTTTGCAAAAATAAAGGTAGTAATTATGGCTGCTATGACTCCTCCATATATGGCTAGTCCGCCCTGCCTGATATTAAAAACACTGAGCAGATCATCCTTGTACAAATCCCACCTGAATATCACATAATATATTCTGGCACCTATCACTGAACAAATAATGGCAACAATTGCCAGGTCAAAATAGGTATCAGGATTCTGTCCTGTCTTTTTCGCAGCCAGACAGGCTATACCTATTCCTGCCAGCATGCCAAGTGCAATTATCATTCCATAATAGGCAATGGAAAAATTACCTATCATCACGTTTTTCCCAACATGTTCTAAGTAGATATGTAGGTGAGGAAAATTAATATTATAGTCCATATTGTCTCCTTACAAAACGAAGGCAGGCATATATTATCCCACCTTCATTTATATTTGATAAGCTTTTAACCGCTATCTCTCAAAGCTTGAGCATTCTGTCTCTCCAGCTTCATCTGCATGACCACCAGCAATTCCTATGTGCTTTGCTGTACATTTGTTGGAATCGTTGTATCTGCATCCGCAGGCCTCACATGACACATCTGTCGCCTTGGCAGTACAACAGTGTGATACATTTACAGCCCCATCAGAAGTCCTAAGCAGAAAGCTTCCACAGTTTGTCTCTGATGGCACTACTGCATCATCACCCTTAACAGAAATATCATTTCGGCTGCAGCATTTGTCGTTATTGTAGGCACAATTAACGACAGTACAATCTAAATTCGTCATACTCATACCTCCTTTTCCTGTGCAAAGGATAGTATGTCTATGATTAAATTATTTATGCAATTTATTTATGTTTTTCTTCCTCTGGAAGTTCTACACGGATTTCCTTTGTACGGATTTCCTCACAAAGCTGGTCAATAAAGTCAGCAAGCAGCTTTGTTCCCTCATTGCCCTCGTAACGGCTTCTTACAGAAACTGTTCCATCCTGCTCCTCCTGAGCACCAACTACAAGCATATATGGCAGCTTGTCAAGACGAGCCTCTCTAATCTTGTAGCCAATCTTCTCTGCCCTGTCGTCAACTGTTACATCCACATCATTTTTCTTCAGCTCAGCAGCAACCTTATTTGCATAATCAATGTATTTTTCAGAAATAGGCAGCACTCTTACCTGCTCTGGGCAAAGCCATGTAGGGAATTTGCCTGCATAATGCTCGATAAGCCATGCAAGTGTTCTCTCATAACATCCCATAGATGTTCTATGGATAATCCATGGAAGCTTCTTCTCTCCATTCTCATCAATGTAGTACATGCCAAACTTCTCTGCTGATGCACAGTCAAGCTGGATTGTAACCATTGTGTCCTCTTTGCCGTATACATTTTTTGCCTGAATATCAATCTTAGGGCCATAGAAAGCAGCCTCTCCTTCAGCCTCTGTATACTTGATATTGTTCTCGTCCATGACATCTCTCAAGTACTGCTGTGTAGAGTTCCAGTACTCCTCGTCTCCAAGATACTTGTCAGTATTATTTGGATCCCACTTAGACAGACGGTATGTTACATCTCCATCGATTCCAAGTGTTGTCATAACGTAATGGCATAACTCTGTACATCTTGTAAGCTCTTCCTCAGCCTGCTCTGGTGTAAGAATGATATGTGCCTCTGTAATTGTAAACTGACGGACACGAGTAAGTCCATGCATCTCTCCGGAATCCTCATTACGGAAAAGAGTTGATGTCTCAGCCATTCTGTAAGGCAGATCCCTATATGAATGCTGCTCATTCATGTATACATAATACTGGAATGGACATGTCATAGGGCGAAGAGCCATTGTCTCCTTGTCATCTTTATCCTTGTTTAAGATGAACATTCCATCCATGTAGTGATCCCAATGTCCTGAAATCTTATATAGGTCTGATTTTGCCATAAGTGGTGTACGAGTACGCACATATCCCCACTCCTTATCCTCCAGATCCTCTATCCATCTCTGAAGCTTCATAATCATTTTTGTTCCCTTTGGTGTAAAAAGAGGAAGTCCCTGTCCGATTACATCAACAGTTGTGAAAAGTCCCATCTCCCTGCCGAGCTTGTTGTGGTCACGGTTCTTAGCATCCTCTCTTCTTGCAAGGTCAGCCTGTAATTCTTCCTTAGTATTAAATGCTGTACCATAAATTCTCTGGAGACGAGCCTTGTTTGAATCACCTCTCCAGTATGCCATTGATGAAGAAACAAGCTTGAAAGCCTTAACCTGCTTTGTGCTCATAAGGTGAGGTCCAGCACATAAGTCTACAAAATCTCCCTGGTCATAGAAGGAAATCTCAGCATCCTCTGGAAGGTCTTTGATAAGCTCTACCTTAAATGGCTCATTCTTCTCCTCCATGAGCTTAATTGCTTCCTCTCTTGGAAGTGTAAATCTTGTAATTTTATTGCCTTTTTTGATGATTTTCTTCATCTCAGCCTCAAGAGCATCCAAATCCTCTCTTGAGAATGGTTCATGATCAAAATCATAATAAAATCCATCATCAATAGATGGTCCAATTGTAATCTTTGCTTCTGGGAAAAGCTTCTTTACAGCCTCTGCCAGAATGTGTGATGCTGTATGACGAATTATAGGAAGTGAGGCTTCATCCCTTGTTGTAATAATATTAAGCTCACAGTCATCCTCTACCATAGTTCTGAGGTCAACAACCTCTCCGTTTAACTCTCCTGCACATGCAGTTCTTGCAAGTCCTTCGCTTATATCAAGGGCAATATCATATACACTTTTTGCTTCACTATACTCTTTTACTGATCCATCTTTTAATGTTACTTTCATTTTTATCTCCTTATCTCTCTTTATTATTTCTGAAATACTATGATTTTATTAAATCTTAGCATTATTCATCATCAGAATCATCCTTGCATTCATGTGCTCCATCATAGTTGTACTCCTGATCGCCACACACACCGAATCTCTGATTCCTGCGTGGTGAAATAAGCATTCCTACTATTGCACCAGCCATAACACTTATTGCTAAGGTCAGAAGGAAATCCACCTTGGAAACATGTAATTCTTCCGGAAGTTCTTTAACCATATTAACCAAACGCTTCATCCTGTATATCACCTTCTTTCATTGCTTCTTATCCTTGCAGTCTGATGTTTTCATCGTACTTCTTTTGTTCGTATAAAACCTAACTGCAAGCTCGAATCCGCAGCTTCACTGCTTCTCCGTTGCTTCGCAACTACGATTCTCGCTTTTCGTTAGGTCGTCCGATTTCAAACATCATCCTTGCAAGCCAGCTTGCAGTCTGATGTTTTCATCGTACTTCTTTTATACGATAAAAAAATCCCTGACACTACAAATGTAATGTCAGGGACGATAATCACGTGGTTCCACCCTGAGTTCGCCTGCTATATGTACCAACATAATCTGTCAATAACAGCTTCTATGTATACACGGCAGAAAAATAACAAGCCTCATATGATTATAACGGAATCACCGGACCTGATTGGGGTCACTCAGAGCTGGTCTTCAACAAGCCCTCCACCAGAATACTCTCACCAAATGTATCCCTCTCTGACGCTTTAAGCTTATCTACTCTTCTCTTCAACGTTTTATCTTTTCTTTTAACCTATTATAGCCTCAATTTTTATAAATTCAAGTACTTTTTGCTTATTTTACTGTTCTTTTAACATACAGCACTTTTTGTACTTCTTGCCACTTCCACATGGACATGGATCATTACGTCCAATCTTCTTGCCTACTACAACTGTACCAGACTTTTTCTGCTCCATATAAAGTGTGTGCTTTGTATCAGCATCAAAAATCTCATCCCACATTGGAAGATTGTAAAGCCAGTCTGCCTTTGCATCAACCATGTTCTTGTAGAGCTTTTCCTTGTCGAATGCAAGGCTGACCTTTGTATCCTCCTCAAGCTCCTCAATAGGATTTGGAGTAACAAGGCTGTCGTTGATTCCATCTAAGAAACCAGCCATCTCTAATAAAGATAATTTATATTTCTCTGCGAGTTCCTTAACAGTTCCCTCTACCACTTCATCTGGATTTGTAAGAAGCTGCTCATAAACGCCCTTCTCCAGTAAGAAGTATCTCTGCCAGAAACGCTGTAACTCTGCCTGATTTGCATTTTCATTGTAGGCAATCTTATGCCAATCCTGTAATAAAGCCATTGCTTTTACCACCTTTTTCTCATTATATAATCGCACTCACAGTGCTTCCCTATTATAACAAACAAGCGCCTTGACGTCAATTTGGTTTTTTGTTAGTATTCACATAAGTACTTGATTTTGTACAAAGGAGATTTTCACATGAAAAAAGTAAAACAGATTCTCGCAATCTTAGGAGTTGTGCTCCTGTTAGGATTATATGTAATAACACTGATAATGGCTGTCACAGATAATACTTCAACCCTGTCCATGCTTGAGGCTTCTGTTGTGGCTACTATTCTCATACCTATTCTGATGTGGGCTTATAGCTTTATATACAGGCTGCTTAAGAAATATTATGGTTCTGATAAGGATAAGAATGAGGATAAATAACTGCTCGCTAAATCATTTTGCGATAGCGGTTCATATCCTCCGTCGTAATGCCAAGCATATTGCAGACTTCCTCAAAGCTCTTGGCAGTATTGTGCATTGCATTTTGTATTAGCTCAATTGCCTTTATATCTTCGCCTTCTCTCTGTCCCTCTTGCTTTAACTCCATTACTGCCTTACACATATTATAATCACCCTCCTTATTTTTATCTGGTAATTCTATATTTGCAAACTCTTTCATCAATTCTGCTGTTTCTCTATTGATGTGCTTGTATGATTCATCTGTTGTAACAAGTTTTTTCATCGCTTCACTGTCATTTCTGGTTCTAAGCAGCATAAATAATTCCTGTAACTCTGTTTGGTATTTTGGCAATTTTTCTACATCCATTATGGAAAACAAATTGCAGTCCACATCATCCACCAATGCTGATATTATTTCATCCGTTTCACTCAACATTTCTCTCAGTGTTGTAGGTGCATCCCATGTTTCAGTTCCCCAATATAAGGTAACCATTATTACAGGCATTAATTTATCATCTTTAGTATATCCCGACAAAAAATTATTAGCAACACATTTGCCATTTTCTCTATTGTAAGCTGCTATTTTCTCCATTTGTTCATAATAAGAAAGTGCATTATAGAGCATATTTCTCACAGGCATTGCATAATGAATATCAGTCTGATTTTCTATCCCACATAAGACCAAATACGCATTATCCGATTTCATCACAATTGCCTTTTTGATTATATCTCTATATTTCTGAATTGCCATTGACTTTGAGCCTTTATAGTATGGTATATTTGCCATACTTGATGAATCCACAGCTTTTAACAATTCTGGCTTAATTACCTCCTTCCCTTCATAAAGATATCCATTAAAAAAATCAGCAAAGATTCTTGGTTTCTTCATGAACCTATTGGTTAAAACATCTTTCTTTCCCATATTTTCCTCCTTAAGTGCATACAAGTACCTCTTCTATTAAATTGTCGTTTTGTAATTTAAAGCATGGATTCCGACTCTAGTAATTTGTAACAAAATGTTTTAGATTTGTGTGCCATTGGCACTTGATGTGAAATATGCTTTGAAATGAGTTTATCACTTCAAAGCATATTAATCAAGTTAATCATCGATTTCAATTCTTAGCAAAATATTCATATATTTCTTCTGCGTCCTGCGTATCTGTAGCTTCAATTGCGGCATAAATTTTCTTTATGATGTCAACCTTCTGCTCCAAATGCTCTGCGGCAATTTCCGGAGATAAACCTTTTTTATATTTCTTACAGCATAAAGAAATCAAATTTATCATCTCGCCAGCTTGTCTTCCTTCTTCTCTACCCGCTTCATGCTCCAACATTATCTGCCTGTCAAATGTATAATCCAACTGTATCACTTTTACCACCTCTGTTCTGTCGTATATTGCTTTAACACTCCGCATTTTTCAAGAATCTGTTAATATTAATATTGTATTAAACACATCACTTTCGTACTCTCTGTTACCATCACCCATAAAAGCACTCCTACACTTATCAAATTGTTAATTGGAAATAAAAGCAAGATTTTCAGAATATTAAAATTGTACTCTAGATTTGTTAACACATAACAATGATGGGGGTACTCTGCACACCTTATTACATACGTAACTCATTGCCTGCTCGTTTAAGAAAATTATTGCTTTGAGTGTATTATAGCTTACTTCCTGGCGTATCTCAATACCTAAATTCACTATAATTCACTATAATTCACTGTTATTCTGCAGTTTATTTACAATTTTTTAAATGCTATAAGATATATACATAAAGCCTGCCACTGGCAGCTTTTATTGCATACTTTAGCATTCATACTTAAGCATAAAAATGCCCCAGAGCGATTACTCACTCCGAGACATTTTTAGAGCTAATATCTAGCTATGGTTGAGCTAATGTTGTCAAACTAGATTACTGTAAGAGAGAAAGAACTCCCTGAGTAGACTGGTTAGCCTGTGCAAGCATTGACTGACCTGCCTGTGTAAGAATGTTATTCTTAGAGTACTTAACCATCTCATCAGCCATATCTGTATCACGGATACGTGATTCAGCAGATGTTGTATTCTCTACTACATTGTCTAAGTTGTCAATTGTGTGCTCAAGTCTGTTCTGTACAGCACCAAGAGATGATCTCTGGTCAGAAACTTTCTGTAAAGCATCACTAATTGCATCAATTGCATATGTAGCAGCCTTACCTGAATCATCAGATACATTTAATCCTTTAATTCCAAGATATGATGCATCCATACGCTCAATATCCACATTAATCTTGTTTGTCATATCTGCGTCAGAGCCTACATGCAAATTGAATGAAAGAGACTGTGATTTTCCCTGTGCTAATGTAAGAGTAAAAACATTATCAGCAGAATCTACAGTAGATGCTGTAGTAGCACCAGCGTCGTTTGCAGCCTTTAATTCAGTTTTAATCTTGCCATAAGCTGTGGCAGCTTTTATAGCTGTATCTGTTTCAGTTCCATTATCGTCAATAATCGTATACTCAGTTCCGCCAATTGTAATCTTGTCATCTTTTTTCAGCTCAGCAATTGTAAATGTTTTCTTATTTGGTTCATCTGCAACATCTGCCCATGTTCCCACTAAGCCTGCATCTTTTGCTGAAAGATTAACATCTTGAGCTGTTCCATTACCACCTTTTAACAGGTATGTCTCGTTGAACTTTGTTGTTTCAGCAACACGATCAATTTCTGTTGTCAACTGCTCGATCTCTGACTGGATAGCATCTCTATCTGTCTGTGAGTTTGTACCATTTGAAGCCTGTACTGACAACTCATTCATACGCTGTAACATAGAGTGTACTTCTGTAAGCGCACCTTCTGCTGTCTGCACTGCAGATACACCATCCTGTGCGTTTGTAGATGCCTGGTCAAGACCACGAATCTGCTTACGCATCTTCTCAGAAATAGAAAGTCCTGCTGCATCATCTGCTGCACGGTTAATTCTGTAACCTGAAGAAAGTTTCTCTGTTGACTTAGCCTGCTGGCCTGCTGTAATGTTAAGCATTCTTGAGGCATTTGCTGCCTGCATATTGTGTTGTACTACCATAATTTTTACCTCCGTGTAAAAAACTTTAATTTTGTCTGTGAGGCTTAGGTATCTATGCCTGAAGCTGGCGCCATATCTGCTTCATTCACAAAGGCCTTCACCTCAGGTCAATGTCAAATCCGTTTATACATTGACTTAATTTCTAAGCATGCAGAGGTATCTGCTAAGGGCAGTCCCTCTGTATATTTAGCTATGTAATTATTTAGCTGTAATTAATTTAATGTATTAAATCTCTTACAGACTTCATATATAATAAGTACGTCCCCTAGTCGACATACGTTATTACCCAATTCACATACAAGTAATC
>ERZ1034946.255-NODE-255-length-34370-cov-7.076818_pt1 | contig 34370 bp, 29 predicted proteins | sample MGYA00520591_ERZ1034946 | MGnify/ENA primary metagenome ERZ1034946 (study PRJEB33766, sample SAMN09781753) | gut metagenome | biome: gut microbiome | host: Homo sapiens | place: Madagascar | study: EMG produced TPA metagenomics assembly of the PRJNA485056 data set...
GTACAAGGATTTGAGTTTCTGGTATTCCTTATCATAGCTGGCTCTCTCCTGCTCTGACATGGAATTAAATATCTCATGTGTATCATAACCGCCCTCATGGATGGCAACCATTTCCACCGCCACATTAGAGCAGTGGTCGGAAACTCTCTCTAAGTTCGTAAGTACATCCTCTAAAATCACCCCAAGCTCAATTGTACATTTGCCCTTGGTAAGTCTCTTTACATGATTCTGTTTAATCTCCTTGGTGAGTCCGTCTATCACGTCCTCCAGCGGCTCTATATGGACAGCCTCCTCCACGCTTTCACTGTTAAATACATCCACAGTCTTTACCACAATGTCGTGTACAGCCCTTGTGATGGTTTCCATCTCTGCCTTAGCCTTCTTTGAGAAAACCAGAGACTTATCATTCATCTCTTTTGCTGATTCCACAATATTAATAGCATGGTCTGATATTCTCTCAAAATCACTCATGCCGTGCAAGAGCACTGACAGGCTCTCACTGTCTGCTTTTGACAGGTTCTTGACTGACAGCTTGACCAGATATGAACCAAGCTTGTCCTCGTAGTGGTCCACCTTGTCCTCAAGCTTGTAAACCTTTGCTGCCTTTTTCTTGTCATATTCATTAACAACCTCAAGAGCCAGTGTAATCGCCTCCATAGTCTCAGAAGCCATCTGTCTTGAAGCATTTCTGCAAATCTCCATGGCAAAGGCAGGACGCTCCATAAATCTCTCGTCGAGGGCAAGCATTTCCTCATCATCCTTTTCCTCAAGCTCTTCCCTGCCATCCGGGATAACGATTGTAGCAAGCTTGACCAGCCAGTTAGAGAATGGATATAAAATTATACAGCAGCCTATGTTAAATAAGCTGTGAATTACTGCTATTCCTGCAGCATTTGCTGATGTCTTTAAAAATGCAAAACCGATTATCTGGTTTAAACTGTAGAAAACTACCATAAAAAGTATAGTTCCTATCAGGTTAAAGAACAGATGGATAGCAGCTGCCCTCTTGGCATTTTTCTTGGCACCAAAGGATGAAATAATTGATGTAATACAGGTTCCTATGTTCTGTCCCATTATGATAGGAAGGGCTGCTGAATAGCTCACCGCCCCGGTAGAACAAAGTGCCTGTAAGATACCAACAGATGCTGATGAGCTCTGGATAATGGCTGTGAGCACTGCTCCTACCAGCATACCCAGCACCGGGTTTGAAAATTTGGTAAACAGGCTTGCAAAATGGGCATCTTCTGCAAGTGGTGCTACAGCATCGCTCATGGCTTCCATTCCAAACATAAGGATGGCAAAGCCCAGCATGATATTTCCTATATCTTTTTTCTTACTCTCTTCCTTGGATGACATAATAAGGATGATACCAATTGCTGCAAGTACCGGGGAGAAAGAGGATGGCTTAAGCAGCTGTAACCATACGTTGCTGCCTTCTATTCCGGTCAGTGACAGGAGCCATGATGTAACTGTGGTACCTACATTGGCACCCATTATTATTCCGACAGCCTGTGACAGCTTCATGATTCCTGAGTTTACAAATCCAACAACCATGACTGTTGTGGCAGATGATGACTGTATAACCGCAGTCACTCCTGCGCCTAAAAGAACTGCAAAAATCTTTTTTGATGTAAGCTTTTCAAGAATTGCCTCAAGCTTTCCTCCTGCCATCTTGGCAAGTCCATCTCCCATGGCAGACATTCCGTACAGAAAAAGTGATAATCCGCCAATCATTGACAACAAATTAAAGATACTCATAAATTTTACCTCATATGCTTTCTTTTTACCTACAAGCATAACTTAACAGGGCTATGTAAAATCCAAACATAGCCCTATGTAAAATCTATGTAAAATGTATAATCTGTGTAAAGTCATGCGAGCATGTAACCAATCCCACCTGTCAATACTAGAACTCCTCGTCTGCCGAAGTCTTAAGTGAATAGAGCACCCATTCCGAAATATTGGTGGCGTGATCTCCTATCCTCTCAAAGTATTTTGCAACCATGAGTAAGTCTGTTGCTTCCTCTCCATCATCGGATTTGTCCTGAATAAGCTTTATAATGTCATTTTTCGTCTCGTCAAATAAGGTATCCACGATATCGTCATGGGCGATTACATCCTCCGCCTTCACCTTATCCTTCTCGATATATGCCTCAATGCTCCAGTTGAGCATGAGCACTGTCTCTGATGCCATCTTGTTGATATGCTCAAGATTTGCCTCATACCTGCTCTTGCCCATAAAGATAGTCATCTCAGCTATATCTGATGCATGGTCGCCTATTCGCTCCATATCTGTAACCATCTTCATTGCCGCTGTAATCACACGCAGGTCCCTTGCCACCGGCTGCTGCTGAATCAGGAGGTTAAAACAGATATTCTCTATCTTTTTCTGGGTGCGGTCTATCTGTGCATCCCCTGCCATAATCTCCTTTGCCAGTTCCTCATCCTTCCTGCCTAAGGCTTCCACCGCCTTGGCTATGGACTCCTCTATCATGGTGCCCATCCTAATCATTTCATTATTTAGTTCCTGAAGCTGCTCATCAAATTTACTTCTCATCGCAATTAACCAAACCTTCCAGTAATATAGTCTTCTGTTCTCTTATCCTGTGGATATGCAAATAACTGCTTTGTATCCGCAAATTCCACCATCTCTCCTACAAGGAAAAATGCTGTGTAATCTGATACCCGCACTGCCTGCTGCATATTATGGGTTACAACAACTACAGTGTATTTTTTCTTAAGCTCCTCCATCAAGTCCTCAATCTTTGATGTAGATATAGGGTCAAGGGCAGATGTAGGCTCATCCATAAGCAGTACCTCCGGCTGTACAGCAAGGGCTCTGGCTATACAGATTCTCTGCTGCTGTCCACCTGACAAGCCAAGGGCTGATTTCTTTAATCTATCTTTAACTTCGTCAAAAATAGCAGCACCTCTCAGGCTTTCCTCGACTATTTCATCCAGCTTTGCCTTGTTCTTTATTCCATGTACCCGTGGTCCATAGGCTATGTTGTCATAGATGCTCATCGGGAATGGGTTAGGCTGTTGGAATACCATGCCTACTCTTTTTCTAAGAATAGTAGTGTCCACATTTTTGCCATAGATATCCTCTCCATCCAGCTTTACTGTTCCCTCGATTCTCACGCAGTCCACCAGGTCATTCATCCTGTTTAGAGTCTTTAAAAATGTAGACTTTCCACATCCGGATGGTCCTATAAATGCTGTGATTGCATTTTCTCTTATGTCCATATTTACGTTTTTCAGTGCATGATTTTCTCCATAATATAAGTTCAAATCCTTGACTGAAATTTTTACATTATTTTCCATTATTTATCCTCAAACTTTATTATTCCAATCAATTTATTCCAATCGATTTACATCAAATTTCTTTGCCAGTGCCTTGGTTCCTAAGTTTATCAGAAATACTATAACCAGCAGTGTCACCGCTATACCAAAGGCTGTGTCAAAATCTCCCTCACTGGTAGCTGACAGGTAGAGCTGTACTGTCATGGTGCCGCCTGACCTGTGCATCTTTGGGAAGATGTCGCTCAGACCATTTAAGAGTGCTTTGCCGCTTCCCGCTGTAAAAAGCAAAGCTGCTGACTCTCCCACGATTCGTCCAATCGCAAGGATTACTCCTGTTATGATACCGGGCATGGCACTTGGAAGAAGAATCGTTCTAATCATATGCCATTTACCGGCTCCAAGACCGATTGCACCATTTCTGTAGGAATCCGGAACTGTCTTTAACGCTTCCTGTGTATTTCTGGTAATAAGAGGTAAAACCATAAGTATTAATGTAAGTGAACCGGTAAGGAGCGAATATCCAAGTCCCAATGTCTGTCCGAAAAACATCATTCCAAACAGGCCAAATATGATAGATGGAATACCTGACAGAGTCTCTGTGGCAAACTCTATAATCGTAACAAGCTTTCCAGGCTTTGCATATTCATTCAGGTAAACAGCACTGCCCACGCCTATCGGGGTGGCAATAATCATGGTGATTAGGATTATGTATATTGTATTTACTATATTTCCTGCTATACCCACAGTTCCGTGAAGTACAGATGTAACCGTTGTGAGGAACTCAAGATTTATTGAACCGATTCCCTTATACAGTACATATCCTATGATTCCCACAAGGAGAATAACTGAAACTGCTGCACACAGATATATAAGTCCATACAGGATAATTTCTTTTATTTTTCTGGATTTTGCCATCAGTCATTGCCTCCTTTTCGTACCTTTAAAAGGATTAGATTAATGATCATGATAAATACGTACAGGACAAGTCCTACTGTAAAAAGCACCTGTCTGTGAACACCTGACGCATATCCCATCTCACTTACAATCTGTGTTGTCAGTGTTCTGACTGAGTTAAATGGCAACGGGATATTTACTGCTCCTCCTGCTACCATGTTTATCGCCATAGCTTCACCCAGGGCTCTTCCCACACCAAGCACTACTCCTGTAAGTATTCCAGACTTGGCTGCTGGAATTACCACCTTAAATATTGTCTGAAGCTTTGTAGCTCCCAGTGCCAGGGAGGCACTTCTCAAACTGTCTGTCACTGCCTTCAATGAGCTTGTGCTGACACTGATTACAGTTGGCAGAATCATGACAGCAAGAACTATGACTGCAGACAGGAGATTTGCTCCTCCTGTGAACTGGTGGTCAGTGCTTCCTGCATATATTTTCTTTTCAAGAGAATACATAAAAGGATTGAGTATCATCATTCCAATAAGACCATAGATAACGGATGGAATAGCCGCCAGAAGCTCAACTGCGCCTGATACTATGTTTCCTAATTTTTTCCCTGCAAGCTCAGACAGAAATGCTGCTGTCAGAAGTCCTATAGGGACTCCCAGCAGTACTGCCGCTGCTGTGCCTGCTATTGAAGATAATATTATGTAAAAAATACCAAATGATGGTTCACTTGCTGTAGGCTTCCATACCCTGCCGAATAATAAGTCAAGTACCCCGACTTCCTTAAACGCCGGGGTGCCTTTCATTATCATGTAGACTGTTATTGAGCATACCGCAAGTATAGCTATCGCTGCACATATCAGGAAAATAATTTGTGCTGCTTTTTCTATAACTGCCTTTGCTTTCATATATGCTCCTTTTATTCTGGAATGATAAGTCCTACTGAAGAGATTACATTCTTTCCATCCTCAGAGTTCACATAGTCAAACCATGTCTGAACTAACTCATTCTGCTCTGAGATTTCGCCATTAGTAGCCATTACGAATGGTCTTGAGAGAAGGTAGTCTCCTGCGAGAATGTTCTCCTCTGTTGGTGCAACACCATCAAGTGATACTGTCTGAATTGTGTCATCCACTACATCAAGTGATACATATCCGATTGCACCAGGGGTAGCAGCAACCTTTGCAAGTACTCCACCTGTTGAGTCGAGCTCCTGTGCATACTGACAAGCATCTGCAACATCAAGGAGCTCCTCGAATGCATCTCTTGTACCAGAACCTGCTTCTCTACCGATTACTACGATTGCCTCATCCTGTCCGCCAAGCTCGCTCCAGTTTGTAATCTCGCCCTTGTAAATCTTAGCAAGATCCTCTGCTGATACATCTGTAACCTCATTGTCCTTATCTGTGATAACAGCGATTCCATCAATTGCAACTACGTTTTCTACAGCTCCTGCTGAAGTTTCCTCTTCCTTTAAATGTCTTGACGCATTTCCAATGTCAACACTTCCTGCTGCAAGTGACTCAAGTCCAGCACCTGAACCTGTGTACTCAACTGTTACTGAGATGTTTGGATATTTCTCCATGAAGCTCTCTGATAACGCTTCACAAAGCTTTTCCATTGATGTACTTCCAGCAAGTGAAATAGCTCCACTTAAATCTGAAGAAGCATCTGATGTGCCTGCATCTGTTGTAGTATCTGTACTCTGATTTGCATCAGAAGAAGCATCTGTGTTTCCAGTGTCTGTGCTGCCACATCCTGCAAGTCCGAATGTCATCATGCTGGCTGCAACAAGTAACGATAAAATCTTTTTCTTCATAATTGGTTTTCCTCTTTTCTTTCAACTCATTTCGTTTACAGGCTATATATTACTGTCCGAATGTAAAAACAAAAACCAGCGGTCTGTAAAGCTTATGTAAAAAGGATTCAAAATAAAAAATTCCCATCGACAGGCTTTTTAATTATTGTCAAAGCTTGTCGATGGGTTATTTATCCCTGCTTTTACTATTTAGTTAGTTCACGCTCTCCGTCACGTATCTTTTTAAGATATGTAACCAGCTTGCCTATATCTATCGGCTTTGCAACATGCGCATTCATGCCGCTCTTAAGACATTTCTGGACATCCTCTGCAAAGGCATCTGCAGTCATTGCAATTATAGGGATAGATTTCAGTTCCTCGTCATTCATTGATCGAATCGCTTCCGCAGCCTTACGTCCATCCATCACCGGCATATGTACATCCATTAGTACAGCGTCGTAGGTGCCGACCTGCGCATTTTTTAGCATTTCAAGACATACTTTACCATTTTCCGCATGATCACAGGTGACACCCTGCTCTTCCAAAAGCTCACTTATTATCTCCCAGTTGAGCTCATTGTCCTCAGCCACCAGCAGATGCATATCCTGCACCATGCCAGCTTCCTCAGCTCCGGACTCACTCTCCCTGTCCGCTTCCATAATCGGTAAATCAATAGCCACAGTAAATGCTGTGCCCTTTCCCGGTTCACTCTCGCACTCAATTGTACCATCCATCAGATCTACCATCTGCTTTACAATGGCAAGACCAAGTCCGGTGCCCTGGGTGCTGTTAACCTGGGTCTTAACCTCTCTTGAAAATGTATTGTACATATTCTTCTGAAACGCTTCTGTCATTCCGATTCCAGTGTCTTTTACATAAAATACAAGCCTGGTAGTCTCCGCCTTGTCCGGAATATCCTCCTCATATACACGAAGCTCTATGCTGCCCCCTGCATCTGTGTACTTCACAGCATTTGACAGAAGATTCATATATATCTGGTTTAATCTCATCCTGTCTGCATAGATGTATCTGTGAGGCAGATTGCTGCACTCACTCCTTAACAGGATTCCTTTATTAAGTATATTGGGCTCCAGAATCTCCATCAAATCGTGCAGCAGCTCGTCAAGGGATAGCTTTTCCGGATTAAGGGACAGCTTGCCACTCTCTATTCTGGAAATATCCAGCACATCATTTATAAGAGTCAGTAACTGCCTGCCTGAGTGCAGACCCTTGTGCATGCATTCCTCCACATACTCTGCATCTGAGGCATTTTTGCGCGCAATTTCCATCATGCCCAGCACTGCATTGAGCGGAGTCCTGATATCATGCGACATGGCAGACAGAAACTGGGTCTTTGCCTTGCTTGCCTGCTCGGAAATCCTTGCTGCTTCACGCAGCCTGTAATTCATACGTATTAAGTAGATGCCATCTATTATAAGCAAAAGCAAGAGGGTGCCACATATTAAAAATACTATATTCCAGGCATCACTTGCCGGATTAAGCTGGTCTGCATCCACCACTCCCAGTATATCCAGAGAAGAATCCTCTCCAAAGGATGAATAATACCAGATACAGTTGGTGCCTTTAAAATTTTTCTGGGTCAGCATTCCACTATCTGTAGTCTGTAACTGATTTATGAGGTCATCTACTTTATCAGAATTGTCCTGATAATTATATCCACGGATGTATTCTACGAAGCTTATGGATTTCATGGAAGGTGACTGGATAACATAGTCCCCGTCTCTGGTTATGATGCCAACCTCAGCAGATGTGTACTCCACCGGGAATACCCATGTCTTCCTAATTGTCTCTGTAGGGACAATTCTAAGTATCAGGTAATCCTTGGTGCCATCATCAGTCTTCAGTGTCACCCTGCAGCCAATGCCTACTCCTGTCGCCCCTATCTCATCCATGTAATATTTACCCAGAACTGCAAACTCATCGCCTGTTCCATTGAATATATTCTCCATAGTAGATTTAAAGCTTTTTTCAGATGCAATTATTGAATCCTTGTATCTGACATAGGTGTCTATCTCTTCCTCCCCTTCCGGATAATATGAAGAGTATGCCTCGAAGGTGTCCATATCAATGATGTGGGCAAAACGTTTTGAGTTAGTATTGATATTTCTGAGAAATTCCAATGCCTCCTCCAGAGTCATGTCCTCTTCTGAAATATAATGAGCCCAGTTCTTGGCATAACCACGCTCTCCGTTCAGATAGTTGGTCGATACCTGTTTCAAAGACTCAACTGTCCTGATAAAAGCCTCAGTCTTTGTCTCTTTTTGATTTGTATTTATCTGTCCCGAATAAAAAATAGTGGCGGCTAACATCACCGCTATAATTACTGCGTTGCATATTAACAGCAGAAGTTTTACTTTTTTATCCCCTTTTTTTACTATTCTATCCATGTTTTCTATACCCATAAAATATTTAACCCAGTCAATATACATATATTGTAGCAATCAGCACAGATAGAGTCAATCAGCAACGCTGATTCTCCTATTTTCCACCAAAACCATTAACCAGCACACAGCCGATTATGATGAGAATTAGTCCAATTCCTCCCGCAAGAGAAATCTTTTCCTTATATACAATAATAGAAACCAGTGTAGTGGCAACCAGACCAATTCCACACCAGATTGCGTAGCCTATGCTCAGATTTATGCGAAGCAGGCTTCTGGCAAATGAAAAATGGCATATGGCATAAGCGATAATACAGATAATTGACGGAACAATTTTTGTGAATCCCTCCGTCTGTTTCAAATAGCTTGTAGCAATAATCTCAGATAAAATTGCAACTCCTAATAATACATATCCCATTTTGTCACCTACTTTTCCTGTTCTAATCTGTAAATCAATTCTTGAAGTTCATCGACAGAAGCTATGATATAATCTGCTTCCGGTAATAAATCCTTTTTTTGTGAAACTCCAGTCAACACACCCACTGCCTTAGCTCCACCATTATGGGCAAATTTCATATCATTTATTGAATCCCCAACCACCAATATCTCATCAGTATTTATCTCCCAATAATCTGCCGCCTGTTTAATTATTCTTCCACTCGGCTTTACAGGCATGGGTATAGGCATCTTATCCATCGCAAAAAAAGTAAAGTATTTTAGGATTTCCAGTCTCTCAAGACATCTGACTGCTGCGTGATATTCGTCTGTAGTAGCAATTCCAATTTTTATCCCCTTTGTATGTAATGCCTCCATCACAGTCTCTAAATCCGCCGTACTTTCTATTTCTTTTCCATCATCCAATATCGCCTCTGCAAAATATGAAATAAGCCTGTCTGTTAATTCTTCCTTTTCTATTCCATCAATACATTCAGCCCCATCTATTGACTCAAATACTGCAATTATATCTGCTGCAATCTCCGGATATGTCTTGTAAGCAAATGAGCTTTTGGCATCCACATGATTATCCACTATCCCTATAGCCCCTAATATTTTCTTTTCATTTTCAACCATACAAGGTATTTTATAGTGCTTCATTATACGGCATATTACAGTCCTTGCCGCAGGCAGCCATACCTTATCAAAATCAATCAGGGTTCCATCCTTATCAAAAATTATCCCTGACACTTTCATAATGCAAGCATCTCCTTTGCTTCTCCAAAGGTATGCAAAGAATGTTTCTTTGTTCCTTTGAAAATTGGATTTGTATACATCATAAACTCACCCGATTCTCCTGCTGCTCCAAATCTCATCCAGCAGTATTTCTCATTTGAAAGGCTTATCACTCCACTGCCTTCATAATGTACATCATCCATGCTTTTCAGCAAAAGCTCCGTTTTTTCTCCATCAATCATTACAAAAAGTGCCGGGTTATGAGTCCTTGATTTTATGGAGATTTTCCAGCTTATAATATTTGCTTCCCTGTTAATTTCACTGCCCGGATATATTTTCTCCTCATCTGCAAACAACTCTATCCCAAATTCATCTATATACCTGGTGATACAGGCATGACAGTTCCTAAGTGCTCCATATACATTCTGTGCGCTCAATTCTTCCATATAAAGCCACGTAGCAGGGTCTCCTGCTATCGATGGTTCTGTTGCGCCTTCGTAAAGCTCATCTATCCTGTTATGAGAATCACTTCCACCTACCGCACATATCTGATAACCATCAGCCCATAGCAAATCCGCCATACGCACAGCCTGCTCATTTGCCTCATGTGCATGGGCAGTTTCAACCGACTCATATGTAGGGTCGTTTATTATTTCAAGGCATGATACGTCCTCCAGAGGCAGCTCATTATAGAGCCATTTCCATTCGTATAAAAACGGATGGTTGATACTGAACAATACCCTGTTTCCCCTGCACCAGCCAGCTATATACTTAAGTAATCCGAGAAGTGCCTTGTCATTGCTGCTCTGCTCAAGTACGTCATTTATAAAATCAGGTCTTCCTCTAAGTCCAAACAGGTTGGCATGCCCCAGGCTTGTGGTAAGCTCCACTCCTGGAAGTACCAGAATGTCAGACTCCGGCCATGCTGTGTGCATCACATTGTGTTCTGTCGCCATGTAATAGTCCAGCTTCATCATGTGGGCTTTTTCCATAACACGCTCTGGCGATTCCTTACCATCTGACAGTCGGGTGTGGGTGTGCAAATCCCCCTTATACCAGCCCTTTCCCTTCTTATATATCCTGTCTGTATCATATCCGCTGTAATTAAAGTCCTTATCTGCCCAGATGCAGTCACCTATATGGTCTGTAATTGTATAGTCTTCATCTGAGACTGTGAGCCTGACCGGTATACTTGCATCGCCTATATATTTTCTCAGATATTCCATAGGTATGTATATCTTAATTGTCCACATGCCGGCTTCTATCTGACCCGGTATTCCACCAATTGTCGTTTCCTTATTATCCTGTCCTATTCCAACCAGCTTTTCGTTACAGCCAAGCATTTTTTGCAGACGGATTCTGCCCTTGCTGTCAAAAACTGCTATGGTGCCATATTGTGATACCCCATCCGGAGTGTCCCAGCTGATGCTTATTCTCATACATGAATACGGCACCTCAAAGGATGCCGTATATACTGTATCAGAATTTTTGTCCACGCAAAATTCAAATACTTCTCTCATTTAATTTCCCAATGCCTCATCTAAAGCAGCCTGCGCTGTCTGCTGTGCTTCATCCAATGCTTCCTGTGCTGAAACACCATCAATCTCTACCTTGTCTGCTGCAATCTTAAGTGCGTCCATAATTGCTCCGTTTGTTGGGTCATATGGATATACTGAACCATGTGATGCCTGGTTAAATGGCACAAGCGCCTGTGGATTTTCCTCTGTGTAAGCCTTGTAGTCTGCGTCATCCAGCACTCCAAGATTTACTGGCACATATCCTGTAGACATAGACCACTTTGCCTGATTTTCAACATTAGTAAAATATTTCATAAAGTCATATGCACCCTGCTGCTCTTCTTCTGATGACTGTGAAACTGCACTGAGTGTAAGGGCTACTGCCATAGGCTTTGACTCTGTTCCGTCCTTCCATGCCGGCTGTTCCATTGCAGCAACTACTGAGAAGTCCAAATCAGCCTGGTCTCCTGATGAACCTGTATAACCACCTGCTGTATTTGCAAGTACATCATCAATTGTGTTATACCAGTACTCCCAGCCCTGTCCACCAGAGTGAATAGCCATTGTTTCATCATCATGAATCCATGTACGGAATGCCTCCCATACCTCAACCCATTCCTCCGAGTTGATTGTTACAGTTTTTCCATCTTCACTGAATATGCTTCCTCCATTGGAAAAAGCTGCATCAACCAGATTATCTGCTCCCCACATAGGCTCCCAGCCATATGCAAAGTTTCCGCCAGCCTTGATTTTAGCTGCTGCATCTGCCAGATCCTGCCATGTCTTGATGCTGTCTGGATCTACACCAGCCTCTTCGAAAGCCTGAATGTTATAGTAGAGCACCTGTGTTGTACCATATGCTGGAATACCAAATACTTTTCCTGTTCCATCTTTGACCTGGTCAAAAAATGCCTGTACATAGTCATCCTCGCTGAACTCACTATCTGCACTCATCATATCAGACAAATCAACCACCAACTCCTTATCAGACAAACTTCTGGCAGAGCCCTTATCAAGAAGTACTACATCCGGGGCAACGCCTCCTGCAATTCCAGCCTGAAGCTTCTCATAGGTCTCACTGTAGTCTGCCTGTGTAACAGTCTTTACATAATATGTGTCCTGTGCTGCATTGTACTCATCTACTATATCCTGAACTACTCCTACAGCAGTTTTTCCACCTGAATACCAGAATTCTATCTCTGTTTTGCCCTCTGCCTCAGAAGCAGCTGCCTGATTCTGTGTGTCTGCTGTCCCTCCATTGCCATTTGAACCACATCCGGCAAAGGCTCCAACTACCATTGCACTTACTAATAATGTTGCGACTAATCTCTTTTTCATCTCTTCCTCTTTATCCTTTCTTTTTAGCTTTTTCTAGCCTTTCATTCCGGTGTCTCCACCTATTCCATTGATGAACCATTTCTGTGCAAAAGCAAACAGTACCAAAAGCGGCAGGACAATCACTGCACTGGCAGCCATTACAAGTGCCCATTCTGTTCCATATGCGCCACCCTCTATAAAGAAGCTTCGTAAGCCCTGAGATACCATATACTTGTCAGCATCATTGGTAATCAGGGATGGCCACATATAATTGTTATATGTAGATATGAAGCTCATCAATGCAAATGTTATAAACGATGATTTTGTCATGGGAAATACTACATGGCAAAGTATCTGAAAGTGAGATGCCCCATCAATCTGGGCAGCCTCAACCATTCCACTGGGCACCTGCATAAATGCCTGTCTCAGCAGGAATATGCCGAATATACTTAAGGTGCTTGATATAATCAAACCTGAATATGTATTTAACAAATGTCTGTGTGCCAGAATAATATAGCTAGGTATATATGTTGCAGCTACAGGCAGCATATATGTGCCCATAATTACTGCGAACAGGGCTCCCTGTCCCTTAAACTTCATGTATACAATGGCGTATGCCATCATGGCTCCTGTAGCAACCTGTATTGCCACAATCACCAGTGAAATCCACAGGCTGTTTCCTATGTATTTAAGTATTGGAGAGTCAAACAGTATGCTTGTAAAATTGCTCCACTGCATTGTCTCCGGGAAAAAGTGACTTGTATCCATAATTTCCGCTTTTGTCTTAAGTGCGCTCACTATCATCCAGAAAAATGGGAAAGCGGTAAAAACTCCCGCTACAATGAGCACTATCCATTTGATGACAGCATCTATCCTGTCTCTGATTGTTATTTTTTTAACCATGATATCCTCCTAATAATGTACCCATTTCTTTGAGCCCCAGAACTGAATCAGTGAGAGCAGCACAGTTATAATAATCATTATTACTGCAACAGATGTTGCCTGCCCCATCTTGTATTCCTCGAAGCCCAGCTGATAATACATATATAAGAGTGTTCTGGTGCTTCCACTTGGTCCACCCTGAGTGAGTATCTGAATCTGGTCGTATGCCTGCAATGAATTAATCATTGTAATAATCATCAGGAAAAACGTGGTCGGTGATATACATGGGAGAGTCACCGCCTTAAACTGTCTCCACTTACCCGCTCCATCCAGGGCACTTGCCTCATAAAGCTCATCAGGTACCTTTTCCAGCGCTGATAAGTAAAAAATCATGGCGTATCCCATGCTCTTCCACACTGTGACAATAATCACTGACAACATGGCTGTCTGGGAGCTGCTAATCCATTTCAGACCCGGCATCCCAAACAAGGAGAGCACCATGTTTGCCAGTCCATCATTCGGCTGATAAATCCATGTCCACACAATAGATATGGCAACTGTTGGTGTAATCCATGGTGAAAACAGGATGAATTTTACAATACCACTTCCTATAAATGGCTTCTGTAATAGAACCGCAAGTCCAAGTCCTATCACAATAGTCGGAACCAGCGTTCCAATTGTAAATACCAAAGTATTGAGCAGTGCTTCATAAAATCTCGAATCCTTAAATAAGGAGATGTAATTTTTCAAAAACACAAAGTGATAAGTTGGTGTCATGTAATCCCAGTCTGTAAAGCTAATCCAGATTGAACGACATATTGGATATATCCAGAATACAATTAGTGGGATTAGTGCCGGAAGCACGAATAAGCATGTACTTCCAAATCTTTTTAGTTTGTCTTTCTTTTTCATAATTTCCTCCGTAAACAACAAATGATACTTTACAGAAGTAATGTGAAATCCAACACCCAGATTTGATATAGTTTGTGTAAAATGGCAGTAAATGAAAACAAAAAAGACAGGGAATTTAATCCCTGCCCCGCTAAAGCTTTATATTAAGTTGTTGAGGATATACTCGACATCCACATCTCTCTCCAGATGCTCAGGCGTCCATGGTATGTACTCATCCACCGGCACGCCCTCTGCCATCATATGTATGCCCTTGTCTATGTAGGTTAATCTGCTGGTCGGGTACATGAGGCGGAAATCACCATAATTTTCGAATGCCACATTTGAGTAATCCATAATTCCCATTGTAGGTCTTCCTACCACTGTAACCTTTGGAAATGCACCAAGCACAAGAACACAGTTATCACCAGACGAACCGCAGTCCTCATCCGTGATTACAAATACCTTTTCAACCTTAGCGTCTCCTGTATATGGCAAATCAATGCTGTCCCCACCATCGTCCTCTGATACTATAATGAAGCCTTTTCCGCAACTCCTGTCAAGCTCTTCAATCATATTGTTTAGCATGGCTTTGCTTTCTTCTGGAATATCCTGACCGGCATACTCTTCAAGTGATTTTTTTCTGATAGCACAATTTCTCTCTGAGAAATTAATCTCCATACCACCTTCTGAAAATTTATTGCTCTTAAGCTTTACATCCTTACATGCCACCCCTTCCGGCAGGCAATATCTGATAAGTGGAAAGAAGGCAGAGTCAGAGCCTCCTGAATTTCCTCTTACATCAATAATAAGGTATCTGGAATTATCCATCTTTTCCTTATTTTCATTATACATCTTAACTATGGCTGGCTCATTGTCAAAGTCCGCCAGATATATGTAGGAAACCTCATTATTTATCTGTTTATAGTAATACTTCCTGTCATCCTCTGCATCCTTGTAATCGCTAACGTCTATCTCATATGTGTATTCTTTTCCAGCTTTATCCAGACAGGTTAATTCCTTAGCGAATTTTAGAACATTTGTCCAGTGTGGTGTCTGCCGCTCCTCCGGCTGATTATAGAAAAACTCTGCGTTGGCATTATAAAATTCTTCAACGCTCATTCCATCTATTTTTATAATCTTGTCTCCGACATGCATGGACTCGTCCTCTCCATACACATCGACTACATACAGAGTGTCTCCGTATCTCCTTACTTTAAAGTGGATTCCAAACATGCCCTTTTTTCTAAAAGACAGATGTCCTGTCAATCCAAAGCCTGACAAGTATGATGATACAAGACGCACAAAATCATTGTCGTCCATGTCCTCGCTGATTTGCTCTATGTAAGGGGTTGGGTTGGCTCCCTGTGTATCCTTGCAGGAGGCTGAGTCCTCATGCATGATTTTTATTATGTCTTCAAAGATTTCCTGTTTTTTCATAACTACTCCTTTTCTACTTACACTATTCCTTTTCTACCTTGCCTTTACATTACCTTAAGACAAAGTGAACGCTCACAGGCTCATCCTCAACCTGTAGATTAATCCTGTATTCGCCTGGCTCAAGCGCTCCATACAGCCACTCCCAGTCAAAATCATGCTCTGTGCTTCCTTCAACAGCAATTGTATACGCAACCGATTTGAATCCGTAATCCCCATCTATCACAATGTCTGCTTCTTTCCATTCATCCCCATCTTTCTTATCGATAATAAACTCTTCTCCAAATGTGAGTTCATCTGTGATAGACGCATCCATCCTTGTGAATACAAGGGTCGCACTTGTAGAGGTTATATTCTTTGCTGAAACCTCCAGCGAATACCTGTCTATAAAGGATTCGTCAGTGTATACATATATAGCCCCCGACTGCTCATTCTGGTCAAAAACCAAAGAGTCCAATATCTCAAGAGCCGCATTCATTTCTTCCTGACTCCATCCATCAGTATCCACTGCAAGTGCCACAATTTTCTCATTGTCCCCAGAAAAAGTCACATATGACCAGTTTGTGCCGCCATCATAATAGCCTATCGCAGCATCCTCTCCTGCTATAGTCTCATTCTTTGTCTCCAGCCCTGTTCCACAGACGCCAAACATTGATGTATATCCAACTTCTATAAAGCCTGTTGTCTCACCTGCCGGATGATACTGGATTCCGTAGCTTGCTGAAGTCAGTCTGGTATCATCTACGTCACAGCTTGTATATGTCCAGTCTGATGGTATCTCAAGGGAAATACTTCCATAAGCGCCTTCTGCCTTGGCTGTCTCAGAGCTGACTATCTCTGTGGCTTTCGATGTTGATAAGATTTCTATGCTATCCGGCTTATTTATCTGAGCAGGGTAAGTCTCGTCCACATTTCCATCAAAGGTTATCCTGACCATTTCTCCCACCAGATAAGTCTCCGGATTATCCACAGGGACAATTATCTCATCAGTCATTTTATACTCAGCTTCCACTACCTTTACAAGGATTGTGTTGTCATTCACTTCATCAATCAGACCTACAAAGAATGTGTTTTTTCCAACAGTATTGCTCCCACATGCCACAATTATTATGCTTATTAACATTGCGAGTGTAAGAGTCAGACTATACTTCACCTTTTTTGCCATATTTTCCTCCCAATTTTATCCCATACCTTATATCCTACATTTACATAGTAGCTTATATTTCGTGCGCTCGCAATATAGTAAAAAATGCTCCTGACATAAATCAGGAGCATTACTATCACTCTTCCCTATCCACATTCAACACATCAAGCACCCCACGCACATTGTTTGCAGTCTCCACAATACTGTTGGATGCAGCCGCCATCTCCTCTGTTGATGCCGCAAGGGTCTGGGTTCTGCCATTGACCGCATTGATAACCTCAAGCAGTTCTCTTGTCTCTTTTCTGATTTTCTGGACCGACTCAAGCACACTTGCCTGGCTTGCGCTGCTCTTGTTTGCTGTCTCCTTGGAATCCTGTGCCAGCTTGTTTATCTCATCAGCTACAACCGCAAAGCCTCTTCCGGCTTCTCCAGCTCTGGCAGCCTCTATGCTGGCATTGAGTGCCAGAAGGTTTGTCTGTGAAGCTATTGATACTACCTCTTCATTATTGTCACTCAATTCCTCTATGAGCTTGCCAATCTCAGCCATGGCTTTGTCCAGCTCTTCACAGAAATTAGCCACATTCTGTATGTCACCAGTGATTCCTGTACTCTCCTCTGCATTGCTCTCGTTGCCCTTTACCATATCCTCAACTGACTGGTAGAGGTTCTCAAACATCTCATTGACAGTATTAATCGTATCTTTGATGACATCCTGCTGCTCTACAATCTTATTTTTCTCTTCCTGTACTGTGTCAGCAAGCTCTAAAGCATGCTCTTTCTCTTTTTCCACATCTGACTTTACATAATGGATGCAGTTTTCTCTCTTATTAAATCCATTATATATAGCAATTGCCATAAGCTCACAGGTCTCATAGCCACAGCACTCACAGTTGATTTTTCTGGACTCTGCTGTGGTCTTGTCCATGTCAATATACACAGCCTCAAGTTCTTCCTTGGAAGGTATCTTATAGCTGCAGTCTGCTGAGCGGTCTGTGTATTTTCTCAGATAATCCTCCAGATTAAGCTTGGCAAACTGCTTGTTGAGTCTGGCAAGCCTCTGTGCAGGAGTGAGCTTCTTGGACCAGGCACTTGCCTTGCTGTCTTTCTTGCTCTGCTCCTTGATAAGCTGTATGTTGTAAAGCGCCTCATCTGTAGCAGCCTTGCTCTCCTCAACAGCTGTTCCGTACAGACATCCCATACCACAATTCAAAGCATCTATAAAGAGCTCCTTGTTCATGCTCTTTGCAATTTTATCCTTGTGCTTATCCAGATAATCGTAGACATGTCTCTCGCCCTCTATCTGTCTGATGTATACATCCTCACCTAAGAACCAGTATACGTTTTCCTTGAGTCCTCCCGGCATTGGATAAATTGAGCCCAGACCATACTCTATCTCATCTGTTGAAAAGTCTCCCCTCACATTGTGGTCTCTGACATATTTCATCAGATGGTCAAAGGTCACATTGTAGGATACAACTCCATGGTTATTCGGGTCATCAATCTCAGCCTTCTTGGCTATACATGGACTGATAAATGCCAGCTTGTCACTGACTCCCATTTCCTTTTTGGCATATATTGCTGCACACATCATAGGGCTCTGCACTGGAAACAGCTTTGGTAAAAGCTCCGGTGCATATCTCTCTATATAGCCTACAACGGCTGGGCAGGGCTGTGATATGCCGCCCTTAAAATTGTTTTTCTGCACATAATTCAGATATCCCCAGGTTGTGATGTCTGCACCAAAAGACACACTTATTATCCTGTTTACACCAAGCTTCTTCAAACCGCCAAGCACACTCTCATACTCGGACATATAATTTGCCTTAAATGCCGGTGCAAGCAACAGGGATATTTTAACTCCCTTTTGCAAATCCTCGAAAAACCTCTCTGTATCGTCACTGAACTCCCTTGCATGATGCTCACAGGCATCTATACAGGCTCCACATGCAATACACCTAAGCGAATCCACCTCTATGCGGGGATTTCCCTCTTCCTCCACAGTTTTGCAGGCTCCCATGCAGCTGCAGGCTCTGATACACTTATTACATCCTACGCATAAATCATTTGTAAATACTAACCCCATATTTAACAGCTCCTTACTATGTGTAATTTTTTGCCTTAAAGCTCGCTCTCATTAGTAATATGGTACCATTTTATAAGTATTCTGTCTAGCAAAAAGGGTAAAAAAAGAGCTAATGCGTGAATATTCACACACATCAGCTCATTCCAAAAACAATAACAAATACTAAAATTGCTATTATATTTACAATAGTAAGTGCAACATTTATTGCAGTAAGCTTTTTGATGGTTCCAACTGCGCTGGTGCTATCTGCCTGTGGTTCTGAATCGGTTAAGGCACCCGGCAGCATGCCCTCCGTGTGTCTCTCAACCTTTGCAATACAGTTTTCACAGACTATGCCGTTTTTCGCAGTCCCGCCACACAGCATACAGTCCGCAGGTCTCTCCCCAAGGCTTATGGATGTAAGCCTCTTGATGTACTTCCTGCCATAGCTTGTATGCTGAAATACTTTGTTCTTCTGTACTTTTCCTAATATGTAATTGATGTCCTTTGGATTGCTGCAATCGTACTCCTTGGCAATCTTGCAGATGCCATCAATCACATTTCTCTCATCATTTTTACTCATTGTTCTTCTCACAATATGTACCGGACTTTTATTATACCAACCAAGCCTGCCATGCACATTTGACATGCACAGCCAACTCCTATACTGGTAAAATTTTACCATATGTCCCGTAATATTACAAGAAGCCTGAATCTTTTAAAGTTAACTTAAATTTTGCCCTTACTCTACGTTCTTTAATGCCTGATTCATTGGAATCTTCTTAATTCTTCTGAAATCTAAAAACATAACTATGAGATAGCCGATGAATACAAATCCAAACATCTTCACATATCCTGCTGGTTTCATTCTGAAATTGAACCAGCCGCTATATGACTTAAGCATTTCTCTCCATACATAGTTCATAATCTCAGTTCCCAGTACAACACTTATCAAATCTGCTGCTATAACTACTATTGTAGTTGAGAGCAGGTAAAGACTTGCAATCTCGCGGTTTTCATAGCCCAATATCTTTGTCATTGATATTGCATTTTCGTTTTTCTCAATAATCAGCTTGGTAAGCAGATAGATTAAAACTGCTGAAAGCAAAATGCAGAGCACCTGAAAGTAGGTCATGTAGGAGCCCATAGAATGGTCAAGCTGGTTTGCCATCTTGGTTATATCCTCTATGGTGATTATGGCTGCTACATTATCCTCATCAATATCGTCAAGCTTTTCGTTGCTTAAGAATCCGCTGAACTGGTTCTCCTTAAGCTCAAAGGTCTGGCTGAAGCTGTCAATTGGCATAAATACTGCAAGGCTCTGGCACTTGTCATACAACCCTGCCACCTTAAAGCTGTAGCTCTTATTCTCATACCTGGCATCCAGAGAAATCTCATCACCTACACTGATGCCGTACTTGTCTGCAAAGGTTGCGGAAATATATGCCTCATCCCCCTTTAAGTCCTTCAAATCCGCGATATCCACATAGCTGCTGTCGTCAGCTATACCATATACAGATATTTCCTCGCTGAAATTATCTGTATTTTCCACAAGAGATGTCATATCAAACTTCTCCGCACCCTTGACATCTGTGGTTATAGTATTGCCGTCCTCGTCCTCATAGCTCTTTAACACATACTGGTAGTCTGCAAACATCATGCTTTCTGTATTTTCTTTGTAAAAAGCAAGTGTGTCCGGCATGCCGACTGCCATGGCAAGCATAACCATTACAAAAAGAATTCCTATAAACAGAATCAGGTAGTTTGCCATATTCTGAAACATGATACGCAGACGGAAACGGTTTATAAATTTCCATCTTTGAAGTCTCATTGCCTTTTTCTTTTTACTCTTCTTCAAATCATGTCTCAAAAACTGCAGTGGTGTGTGCTGCATCATGGTAACAATAACAATCAGGTTCACAACAAGCATGAGGATAACAGGAACAAGGGTGGTCTTCACAAAGGCATCCGGATTCCAGATTGTCACATATGCCGGCAGGCTGTAGCTGTTGTAATACATACCGACTACTACGCCCTTAAAGAAGCTGTAGCCTAAGGCATTTCCAACTATTGCTGCAAGGATTGTAACAAGCACCGGCATTGAAATATAATGGCGGATAAGCTCCCCCCGGGTGTAGCCAGATGCACGGAGAGTTCCGATTGCAGAGCTTTCCTTTGCTATTGTGTTACTGATTGTGACTCCGAATATAAAGGCAATTATTACAATAAGTATATCCAGAAGCACTCCACCCATTGCCTCATCTGAGCCCATATCATCTGTTGCAAAATTGATTGCCGGGTTTGAGTAGGCTGGCACATAGTCAGACAGCTCATTGTCTGCTACAACTGTCTGGGTCAAAAGTGCCTTCATGAAGTCATCTGACATGGTCTTTTCCTCTGTCTCGTCTGCCGGCCCATCCGTGTACTGCCATGCATATGAATAGTGGATTGGCTTGCTTAATCTGTCAAAGCCTTCCTCTGTAACCATAGCCACGTCAAATTTTAAGGCATCAAACATAAGGTCTGTTGTTTTCTCGTGAAGTGTAGAATAATTCACATATGCAATCAGGCCTACAACCTCATATTCATTTCCGCTTACAGCGATTGTGTCTCCCACCTTGACCCCTACATTGTCTGCGTGCATTCTGTCGATTGCAATCTCATTCTCGTTTTCAGGCAGTCTGCCGTCCAGTATACATGCCTGATTGATGTAGTCAGTCTGTGGAAATACCCTGATGGTGCCGTCTAAGGTGCCATCGTTATTGTAGTCCTCATCCTCATTTCTAAAGAAGTTCTCATATACAGTTACAGGATGTGCATTAAAGTCTTTGTCGTCCAGCTCGTACTTTTCCTTTGCATCATCATACTTGTCGTTGATTTCATCCTGTACCTTATCCCACGCCTCCTCGTAAGCCTTGTCGTAGGCTTCATCGTAGGCACTGTCATAAGCCTTCTCATAAGCGCTGTCATAGGCTGACTGATAGCTTCCGTCCTGCTTTGCAGACTCAACTGCTGTGCTTACCATAGCCTCCGCACTTGCCTCATCAAGCCCCATAGCCAGTATGTTCTGCTTTACCTGAGCCTCAAACTGGCTGTCAAATTCAGCCTTAAATTTCTGGTCAAACTCGCTCTTGAACTTACCATCAAATTCATCTGCAAATTTATCGTCAAGCTCATCCTTAGCCTTATCCAGATAATACTGCTTTACATCTGCCTTATCTCCAGTCTCAATGGCAGTGATAAGTGCATCGTCTGCCTCCTTATCCAGCTCAAAGTGTCCGTCCTCACGATGGTACCTGGCCTTACCCTCAGAAGCTGCTGTCATCATGCTCTCGTTGGCTACATACATACCAGACACAAAGCCGATTGTCAGTACCAGAAAGAGGAATACTACCAGATACTTTTTCCAATCACCCAGCAATTCCTTTGGTATTCGTTTTATGAGTGGATTACGTACCTTTTTTTTCTTCATACTAATCACACTCCTTACCACTCAAGCTCTTCTGCTGACAGCTTGTGCTCGTTAATATCGTTGTGCCTTACCTCTCCATCACGGAGCTTAATCACATGGTCTGCCATGTTTTTGATTGCCTCATTGTGAGTTACCATGATGATTGTGTTTCCGTATTTTTTGTTTACATCCTCTATGAGCTTTAAGATTTCCTTAGAGGTCTTGTAGTCGAGGGCTCCTGTAGGCTCATCGCAGAGTAAAATGTCAGGATTCTTGACAATAGCCCTGCCTATTGACACTCGCTGCTGCTGTCCACCTGACAACTGGTTTGGTAATTTGTAACGATGCTCGTAAAGCCCCAGAGTATGTAAGAGCTCGTCAATATCCAGCGAGTCATCTGACAGGTAAGCTCCCACCTCGATATTTTCCTTTACATTCAGGTTGCTAATCAGATTGTACATCTGGAATACATATCCAAGGTGCTTCCTGCGATACTGGGTCAGCCCCTTTTCATTCATATCCTCAAGCTTATCCCCATTTATTGATATATAGCCTGAGTCAGCCTGGTCTATACCGCCTATGATATTTAGCAGGGTCGACTTGCCTGAGCCTGATGGTCCCAGTAAAACACAAAACTCGCCTTTGGCAACAGAGAAATTCATTCCTCTAAGTACCTCCTGGCGAGTCTCTCCGCTTCCGAATCCCTTTTTCAAATCTACAATTTCAAGAAATTTTCTTTCTTCTTCTGACATAATTTCCCCTTTCTATGAAACTTTTGTAATATTAGGCTTACGTCTGTTTCATCAGACTTATTTATGTTAGTTTTGACTAATTCACTTGAATTATAGCATATCTTTATCTGTTGGCAAGGGGAATAATAAAAAAAGTGTGCCCCAAAGCACACTTTTTTATCATGTCTATTATAATTCCTGGTTATCTAAGAGATTTGTCATACTCTTTACTCCTGTCAGAATGGTTGAGCCATTGTGCAGGAGCGCAGAGCTTGATGGTGACATAATACCGCTTAAGCCTAAAGCAATTAATGTGGAGTTAAAGCCTATGACAAATCTGTAGTTGCTATGGATTCTATCCATAAGGGCAGCACTGATTTTTCTCATAGTTACAAGTCTCATGAGATTGTCTGTGGAAATGGTAATATCCGCAATCTCTCGTGCAATTGCTGCTCCTGCCTCGATTGCCACTCCTACATCTGCCTCTGAAAGCGCCGGGGAATCATTGACACCATCACCTATCATGATGACCTTGTGTCCAAGCTCTCTCTGCCTCCTGACATAAGATGCCTTATCCTCCGGCAGTACCTCTGCGTAAAACTCATCGATACCGATTTTTGCTGCGACAGCTCTGGCTGTCTTTAGATTGTCACCGGTCATCATGCAGATATTCCTGATACCAAGCCTATGAAGCTCCTTCATCACAAGGGCAGCCTCATCCCTGACTGGGTCAAAAATACATAAGACTGCTGTGAGCATGCCGTCTATTGCCAGATATATTCTTGAATACTCAGGCTTTATAGCGTCAAGCCTGTCCTTTTCATCTGCCGGAAGTTGGCAGCCCTCGTCCTCTATTACGAAATGATAGCTTCCGATTACAACCTTTTTCGCTCCAATATAGCTGCTGACACCATGGGCTACTATATACTCAACCTTTGAATGAAGCTCCTCATGGCTTAGGCCTTTTTCCTTTGCTCCATCTACTATTGCATTTGCAACAGAATGTGGATAATGCTCCTCCAGGCAGGCTGCCACTCTTAACATCTCATCCGGGTCTTCTCCGCCAAAGGTGATAACCTCCATGAGCTTTGGTGCAGCATAGGTCAATGTACCGGTCTTGTCAAAGACTATTGTATCAGCCTCTGCCACAGCCTCCATGAACTTGCCGCCCTTTATTGATATGCCGTATTCTCTTGCCTCCCGGATTGCTGAGAGCACTGACAATGGCATAGACAGCTTCATGGCACATGAATAGTCAACCATGAGGAAGGACAAGGCCTTGGTCACATTTCCGGTAAAAAGATATGTAAGTCCAAAGCCTGCCAGACTGTATGGCACAAGGGAATCCGCTAAGCGGTATGCCTTTGCCTCAGTATTTGACTTAAGCTTCTCTGACTCCTCAATCATCTGGACAATCTTGTCGTATTTTCCGTTTCCAGACTCCCTTGTGACCTCAACTATGCACTCGCCCTCTTCCACAACAGTTCCTGCATAGACATAGCCATCTGCCTTTTTCACAACAGGCTCAGACTCACCGGTCATGGTAGACTGGTTTACAGTCATCTCTCCACTTATTACCTTGCCATCAAGTGGGATAATGTCTGAGTTTCTAAGTACAATATGGTCTCCCTTCTTAACAGCGTTGACACTTATCTGGATTTCTCCCTCATCAGTGCTGAGCCATACATTATCCACTTGAAGTGACATAGACCTTGCCAGATCACCTATGGATTTCTTTCTGGTCCACTCCTCCAATATCTCTCCGGATTCAAGCAGGAACATAATCGATGATGCCGTTGCAAAATCCCTTCTTGCAAGAGATGCTGCAATAGCGATTCCATCCAGAGTCTCTACCTTAAGATGTCCACCGGCCAGCGCTTTTGCCGCTTTTACTAAAAATGGCACGCTCTTGACTACAGTTCTTGCAATAGAAATAGGTGTTGGCAGGAAAAGCTTGTACATGTTATGCTTTAAAACCTGCATTATGAATTTTTCCTGATATTCCCTGTTAAGCTTTCTTCCAGTCTCCTCCGGCACCAGGGAAGTAACCGCCTCATCCTCCGGGTCATATGCTAAGAGCGCCTTCATCAGGCGCTCCTTATTATCCGAAGATGCTTTTCTAAAGTTTACAACTGCATTGCCGGTCCTCTCGTCTACCGATGCATCCTTGACCTCAGGCAGGCTTGCAATGTAATACTGTAACAAATCCGCATCTCTGTAAGACATATGTATAAGGGGTGTCTTCATTCGTATCCTCTTTGGAGACTCATGTAAAACAACACATCTCATATATTATGCCTCTTCCTCTGCTTTCTGCTCGTACTCTTCTACAATTGCTCTTGCTGCTTCCACTTTCTCCTCAGCAGCCTTCTCGTAACGCTTCTCGTTGATGTCCTTAGCGTCCTCGTAGATGTCACCACAGTTCTCCTTTACTGTAGCTGCTGTCTTCATAACACTGTCCTTACCTCTTAATACGGCTGCTGTGCAGTGTGTATATGCATTCTTTGCATCCTTGCTTGAAAGAATAGCGATTCCTGCTGTACCAAAAAGTACTCCTCCTGCAAAGAGTCCAAGCTTCTTAATGTCGATCATAATAATACCTCCGTTTTCTATAAGTATTTCAGTGGTATTTATTGTACTCTCCTGTCGGAAAATGTCGTAGTTAATCTTTGTTAACTATAACTAACACCCTCCACAGACTCCAGATATTCCCGCATTTTCTCGTAGCTCTCCTCGGAAAGGACATGCTCTATCCTGCATGCATCCTCCTCAGCAGTTTCCCCACTTACACCTATTCTTTTCAGCCATTCTGAAAAAAACTCATGACGATCATATATGCTCTGTGCTATATCTTTTCCCTTGTCAGTCAAAACTACACGCCATTCGTCACGTATAATACAGCCATCCTCCTCCAGCTTCTTTAATGCAACACTAACACTCGCCTTTGAATACCCCATCTGGTCTGCCACATCCGTAACACGACATGCACCATAACGGTTAGTTCGAATCAGTATTGCTTCCAGATAATCCTCCCTGGAGCTCTTTTTTTCTCTCCTATCCATGCTTGTGTCCTTCCCTTGTTGTTAGTATATTCAATCTTTCGTTAGCTTTGTCTAATTGATTATACTACTGTTAGGGTCAACTAACAAGTATTAGTTTTAAAGATTTTAGCCTTTTACTCCACCTGCAACCAGACCATTTTGTATAAATCTCTGTAAGCACATGAATACTATCATTATCGGCAGGGATGATATAACTGCTGCTGCCGAAAACAAGGTCCAGTGCGCCGCAAACTGGTCACTGATAAAGGATTGAAGTCCAAGTGCCAGAGTCATGCTCTTTGGTGTCTGCAAAAATATGGATGTGATAACGTACTCACTATAGGTTGCAATAAAAGAAAACAAAAATATTACGGCAAGCTGTGGCATCGCCAATGGCATTATTATTTTATAAAAAACCTGAAACTGATTAGCACCATCCACCATGGCTGCCTCATCAAGCTCCACAGGCAGCCCATCCATATATGATTTTAAAAGCCATATATTATAAGCACTTCCACCAGCCAGCACAAAAATAAGTGCTAAGCTGTTATCAACCAGTCCAAATTTGTAGATAAGTATATAGTAACCAGCTACTGCCATACTGTTTGGGAATACCTGAAGCACTAAAAGCGCCATAAGTCCGTATTTCCTGCCCACGAATCTAAGTCTCGAAAAGGCATATGCAGCAAGAGAGGTCAGCACCAGCTGGATACAGGCTACTATGATGCAGAATTTGAGTGAGTTAAGAACCCACACTGTAAAATCCGTCTCCTTAAATAAAGTAACATAATGCTCCAGACTTAATTTTTCTGGGAAAAGCGAAGCCAGAAAGAAGCTGTCACCTGCTGAAAAGGATGACATAACAATCCAGACAACAGGGAACATAACCAAAACAATTACAATCCATATAAATATCCTGCTAAGCCATAAGGCACGTCTGTTTTTCATTCTAATCAACCTCCTTAAATGACCCTGATAAGTGCATATTTATAAGTGTAAATGTACCAACTATAATAAAAATCAGCACACTAAAGGTCGCCGACAGCTCATATCTGTTCGACCAGGTCGTCATCTTATAGGTTGTACTCGCCAGTATATCTGTATATCCTGCAAACTGATTGTCAACCCTTGCAGGACCACCCTGTGTTATCATGTATATGTTTCCGAAGTTGTTAAAATTAGCGGCAAAAGAAGATATTACCAAGGGAATCGACAGCTTTGTAACCATAGGAAGGGTGATACTCTTAAAGCACTGGAATCTTGATGCCCCATCCATTTTTGCAGCTTCGTAATATTCATTTGATATTGCCTGCAATCCGCCAAGACACACATTCATCATATATGGAAAACCAAGCCAGATATTGACTATTATCAGTCCAATTCTCGCCCATAATGGGTCTGTAAGCCATGGAACATTCCATGATATTCCCAGCATATGAAGCAGATTATTAATTCCACCATATTGCTCATTTAACAAGCCCTGCCATGCCAGAATAGCTATTGTTGCTGGAAGTGCCCATGGTACAATCAGAATCATTCTGTAAATTTTTGCTTCCTTCATATGTGGGTTATTCAACACAATTGCAAGTATAAGTCCCAGGGCATATGAGCCAAGTGTACTGAAAATTGCAAAGCATATAGTCCATCCAAGAACCGGAAAAAACACGTTCCTGATGCTGCCTGAAAAAACAGTCTTATAATTTTCCAGTCCCACAAAGGTATAATCATCCAGATGATACATATTGTAATTTGTAAATGATAAAAACACTGTATATATAATAGGCAGACAGGTAACTATAAGTATTGATATCAATGCTGGTGATAAGTATGCATAGCCCATCGCATTATTCTTTTTTCTCATATCATCACTACTTTCCCGAATCCATTAAGTTTATTGCCTCTTCAAGCTGAGCTACCATGTTCTTCGCTGCTTCCTCCGGAGTCTGCTCGCCCGACCACATTGACCTGATATTATTAGTATGTATTGTCCAGAGCTGTCCCATCTCAGACACAGTAGGCATAGGTTCTCCATTATTAATCTGTGCAATAAATGCCTGTGTATATTCATTATTCTGAATTGCATCAACATTCTGATCAGACAGCTTTGCTGGTATTCTGTCACCAGCCTCATACATATCCACAGCTCCATTGTCAATCAGATATTTTATAAACTGCCATGCTGCATTCTGTTTTTCACTGCTGTTGCTGACAAAGCTCACCTGTGTACCAACTGGGGTGACAAAATTTTCACCATTAAAGGTTGGCATCTCAGTGATTCCAAATGATACTCCTGCTGATTCAAAACCGTCAATGTCCCAAGGTCCGCCAATGTAGTATGCACATTTTCCATTCTGGAAATTGCTTCTTGCAATGTCAGCTGTAACATCCGCTGTAATAAGATTGTACTTGTTGCACAAATCATCTATAAATTGATATGCCTGTATGGCTCCATCATTTGAAAGTCCTATATCTGTTGTATCATAGGCTCCATCCTCATAGTTAAAAATATAACCTCCACAAGCTCTCACAAATCCCAAATCATAATAAATACTGGTAGCATCAAACTGTACGCCTCCATCATTTGATGCCTCTTCTACCAGTTCCTCCCATGTATCAGGAACTTCAGTCACCATGTCCATGTTGTAAAATAAGGCTGTAGTCTCCACAGAAAGAGGTGCTGCATATCTGGTTCCATCTACATAGCATGCCTGAATTGCAGCATCTGAAAAATCGCTGTCTGCATACAAATCATCTGGAACGGCTGCTGTCAAATCAGCATTTACATAGTCTGCCAGCTGGTCGTTAGGAATACCAACTACAGCATCTGGTCCGGATGCACTTTTAACAGCCTGTGCAAACTGCTGCACTGATGGTGACTGATGTATAACCTCCACCTCATAGCCATTTTGTTCTCCCCATTCGTCTGCATATTTTTGAATTGTATCTGCTTCAACGCTCATATTCGTCCAGACAGTAAGCTTTGTGTCAGAACCACTGCTGCCACAGCCTGTCATTCCTCCTGCAAGCATTGTCACTAAAAATGTTCCTATTATAATTGTTTTTTTCTTCATAAAATCAACCTCACATATTTTTCATATCCAGCAGAGCCAGATTTGCATTTCCATTTTCATCAAATAAGGTCATATTCGCAGCTGCATTTCCAGCTTCCATTTTATCCTTCATATACCTGGTGCCACTTTTGCTCGCCCATGTACAGTTTGGGACAGGTATCCATGCCGGCTCCCAGTAAAACACTCCGATTCCCCGATTATTTTTTATATTTCTTACCGCATTAAATAAATCTCCAAGGAATTTTTCCTGCCCTTCCTGTGTTGCCGGATATCCGGTCTCCTGCTCATGCTCCTTTGAGTATACAATTCCCTTACAGCCAAAGGTCTCAAGCGTATACCCTATAGATGTTTCCGCCACCATGACATCCTTGTCATATCTGCTGCTTATGTCATTCATATTCTGTGTCAAAAGCTCTATGCTTCCATTCCAATGTGGATAGTATGACATTCCTATGACATCAAAATCAAGATTATATGGTTTAATCCGGTCAAACCATTTTCTATACATGGCATTGTCTGTTCCAAAATCCAGATGTAATACTATTTTTGAATCGGGGCACTCTTCACGCGCCCCTTTTATTCCTGCCTTCAAAAGCTTCACCATGGACTCTGTCTCCTCTATCCGCCCATCCGGCCATAGCAAGCCCTTTGTTATTTCATTTCCGACCTGTATCATGGCAGGAGACATTTTATGATTTTTGAGTACCTTCAAGGTGTCTACCGTATGCAGATATACAGCTGTTTCCAAAGCTTCTCCGGTCAGATTCTTCCATGCCTTTGGCTTCACCTGCTTGGCAGGGTCTGCCCAGAAATCACTATAGTGAAAATCTAATAGGAAGTCCATGTCATTTTTCACTGTTCTTTTTGCAATTTCAATAGTGGTTTCCAAATCATTTCCACCACCGCCATAGGAGTTGCCATTTTCATCATATGGGTCTGTCCAGATTCTGATTCTTACCATATTTGTTCCGCACTGCTTCAATATCTGAAACAAATCAGCCTGTGTCCCATTAATCCTATAGACGGCTCCATTTTCTTCCAGCTCCTTTACCATGGAGACATCCATTCCTTTTATAAATTCCATTACTGCTCCTTCACAAGCGACATATTATCTATTGTTCCCCAGCCGCCAGGAGCTGTCTGTACCTTTATACCCACAGTGATTTTACCATCAGTTGGCTCAATTCCTGATAGCTCAGCAGTGTACCAGTTCAAATATCCATTTAATTCTCCATCTACTTTTACCTCTTCACCATCAACTATGGCATAAAAATATGCTACTGCATCATCATCACCGGCAGCCTCTCCCTGTATGTATGCTGTAAGCTTGTATGTGCCATCTTCAAGTCCTTCAACAGTCTGCTCTGCGGTGAAATCCACATCACTGCTGCCGGAGTAAAAGTGAAGTGACTGCACACCATCCACACAGTCTGTATCTCTGTCATACACGTCAAGCTCTTCTGTCACATCATTTACATTTGTGACTGTCCATCCGTCAAAATCAGCTTCCTCGAAGCTTCCATTTGTAAGGTAATTGCCATTTTCATCCGGTGTTGCCTTTGCTGCCTCTGAATTGCCGCATCCAGTCAATGCTGCTAACATTCCCACTACTAAAATTGAATTTACTACTCTCTTCTTCATTCCGTTCTCCTTTTCTCTTTAAATTAATTATTTACTTATAACTTAGTAAATGTTTTACTATGTTTTGAATTTAGCATTAGAAATAGCTGCTGTCAAGATAAGCACTGCAAATTTTCCCATTTTCACAAGATTTGATTTTATAATTTAGTTGTTATGCACAAAAAAAGATGCCACCTAAGTGACATCTCATTTATTAACAGCTTTTTCTAAATATAGGCGTTCCGTTGACAAAAACCAGCTTTGTCACACGGCTGCCATAAAGTACCCTGTTCCGCAGCAAATCCAATGCAGTCTCACATATACATGGAATATCTATATGAATTGTAGTAAGTGGTGGTGACAGATATTTTGCAACATTGACATCATTAATACTAAACACAGCTATCTGCTCAGGTACCTGTATTCCTCCCTCATTTAATGCCTGAAGCACTCCAACTGCCAGCGTGTCACTGGCTACACATAAGGCAGATGGCAGCCTGTCCTTTTTTAACAGTTCCTTTGTCAGTCTGTACCCATCATCTACAGTGTACTTATCTGATATCAGGATATACTCTTCATTCAGACAGTGGTAGTAGGAAGCACTCTGTCTGAACGACCACTCCCTGATATCCATTGAAGGCTTTCCTGTATCAATATTTCGGTCACTTCCTCCTATGAATCCTATATCCTTATGTCCCTTATCTACAAAATAGTCCACCATCTGGGTCACAAAAGAATCCATATTGGGCTTTACTGCATCAAAGAGCTTTTCATCCGGTGATGTTCCGATAAAAACACCATTCTTGCAGATTTTATACAGCTTATCTATCTGCTTTCTGGTCAGCCAGCCTATAGCAATAAAAGCATTCAAATCCTTTGGAATTGCCTCCATCCCATCCTCTTTTTCAACAATAGTCAGGTATATGTTTTTGCTTTTTGCCTGTTTTATTATCTCGTCACGAACCGTATGATAAAAAACATCCTCCAGCTCATCCTCATTGTCGGAAAAGAAAATCAGGGCTACATTCTCTATCTTGGGGTAGATTACCTTCTTCTTGTATCCTATTTTATCCGCTGTAGCAAATATTGCCTCTCTGGTTTCATCACTTACAGATATACTTTCATCATAATTAAGCACTCTTGAGACCGCAGAGCTTGAGACCCCGACTATCTCTGCTATTTCCTTTATTGTTGCCATATAAAATCCCTCACTGATCGGTTAATAATCATATCAGTAATTATTTTACTTAATTTCTTTACTTTGTCAATTTCTTATAATATACGCCGCCCACAACATCCGCCAGAATCCAGCCTATAGGAATCGACCACCATATGGCATCCACGCCCAATGCTGTATGCGGTGCCAGCATATAGGACAGCGCTACTCGTGTGCCAAGAGATATGACAGTCAGCACCAGAGACATTTCCGCTCTCTGCACGCCCCTGTAATATCCATATAAAAGGAAAAGTATGCCTATTCCAAAATAAAAGCTGCCTTCTATCCTGAGATACTTAACTCCTGCTGCAATGATTGCGGTCTCGCTGGCTTCCACAAATATCTCCATGAAATCCCTGGAGAAAATCCATATGATTACTGACACCACCAGACAGAATATAACTGAAACTGCTGCAGCGATTCTGGTGCCCTTTGCTATCCTCTCCTGTTTTTTGGCTCCATAGTTTTGAGAAATAAACAGAGAGTAGGCATTGGCATACTCCTGCGCCGGCATGTATGCCAAGGTATCAATCTTTACCGCCGCTGCAAAGGCAGCCATAATAGTTGTACCAAAGCTGTTTACAAGCCCCTGTATCATCAGTATTCCAAAATTCATCACAGACTGCTGCAAGCCTGTAAACACATCATTTTTGATAATCTCACCCAGCCTGTACCATTCAGTCCTGCCGTCCTTGCCAAAGCTCACCAAATCCCTGTGTCTGGTCATCACATATATGGCTATGCCCACTCCTGCAAATGCCTGGGAGATAACCGTTGCCCCTGCTGCTCCTGCCACGCCCCATTTCAGGCTGATCACAAAATACAAGTCCAGCACAATATTTGTGACGGAAGATATGGCAAGAAATATAAGTGGCACAAGGGAATTGCCCACAGCCCTGAGCAGGTAGGCAAAGAAATTAAATAGAAATATAAAGACTATACCTGCAAATATGATTCTCACATAGCTTCGCATGAGGGCATAGACATCTGCCGGCACTGCAAGCAGATGAAGTATCAGGTCTGTGCCCGGAAATACTATTATGTATATAATTGCTGTGATAATGCCTATAAAGACAAAGGACAGCTTGACCTCCTGTCTCATATCTGCCTGCTTCCCTGCTCCAAAGGACTTGGAAAAAAGCGCCCCGCTTCCCATGCAGAGTCCGATTATCAGGGAATTGATAAAGGTCATCAGGGCATAGGCTGAACCTACTGCTGCCAGTGCCTCTGAGCTTACAAAGCGTCCTACTATTATTGTATCTACTATGTTATATATCTGCTGTAAGAGATTCCCCAATATCATGGGAAATGCAAACAGCATCATGGTTTTAAATATTAGTCCTTCTGTGAGGTTTGAGTTTGCTTTCATTTTTCTATGCCTTCGATAATTACGTTCTTTTATAAATGTCTGCACCATCCAGACACAATAATCTTATTTCAAACCAGGCACCCTTATCAATGTTATTCCCTGCCTGAATGATTCCGTGGTGTGCTTCTACAATGTCCTTTGCCATTGACAGTCCAATTCCATAGCCAGCTTTATTCCCACTTCCCCTGTAAAACCTACGAAACAGATTATCAAGCTCCTGTTCTGTAATTCCATTGCCAGAGTCTTCGACTCTGATTATTATAATACTATTACTTTTTGTAACACTTATGCTTACATAACCACCTGCATCAGTGTGCTCTATAGCATTCTTTATGACATTCTCAATAGCCTGTGAAATCCAGAATCTATCACCTGAATATGTACTTTCTTCTGTTTTATTAAGGATAATTGTCACATTACGTTCTTCTGATATAGATGACAATGCAATAAGCACCTCGTCAACCTCGTCTCCTATATCCATTGTTTCGTCCAACATAGCAATTTTTCCCTCTGCAAGCTGGCTGGACTTAAGCAGTCTGTCAATATCCCATGTCAGGCGGTTCACAGAGTCCTGACACTTATTCAAATATGTTTTCTGTTTTTCATCCGCATTTATTCCTAATAAATCTATTTGTATCTGTAAAGATGTTATATTATTTTTTACCTGATGTGCCATGTTCTCTATGAACTCCATCATTTCGCTTTCTCGCACACCAAGACCTTTTTGCATATCTAAAAATTGAGTCTCAAGCTTTGAAATCTGGTTATACATATTTGCAAAATATCCTTCTTCCAAATTCTCCATATGTGGTTCACATGGGCTATACAAAAAATGGTCTAATTCTTCTGTTAACTCAATCATATGCCTTTTCTGTCTGTTAAAGCGAATATGCTCATACAAACCAAACACGCCAAAAAAAAACGCTATTATCAATACCCATGTCATACTATCATTTTACTGGAACTCCCCATCGGTATCCAATCCCCCTGACTGTTTCTATATAATTTGCCCCATTATATTTTCCAAGCTTTTCTCTGATTCTGCTAATAT
>ERZ1034946.260-NODE-260-length-34118-cov-6.512257_pt1 | contig 34118 bp, 38 predicted proteins | sample MGYA00520591_ERZ1034946 | MGnify/ENA primary metagenome ERZ1034946 (study PRJEB33766, sample SAMN09781753) | gut metagenome | biome: gut microbiome | host: Homo sapiens | place: Madagascar | study: EMG produced TPA metagenomics assembly of the PRJNA485056 data set...
ATATTTTACTATGTTGTAAAGAACAAAAACGCAAAAGACCGCAAGGAAAATTCCTTACGGTCTAAAATGCTCTTTGAAGAATTAACCATTAATCTGCGCAGCAACCTCTGCAGCAAAATCTTCCTGCTTCTTCTCCATTCCCTCACCAACTTCAAAACGAACCATCTTTGTGATAGTAAGATCTTTTGAAACTGACTCAAGATATTTAGCTACTGACTGCTTTCCATCTTCAGCCTTAACATAAGTCTGGTCAAGAAGGCAGATTTCCTTTAACTGTTTAGATACACGTCCCTCTACAAGACCACCGAACATCTTCTCAGCAACGATGTCAGCCTTGTCAGCCATTGCAAGCTCAGCAAGTGAAGCCTTAGCAGCATCTGAAAGGAAATTCCATACATAGTTCATGTTGCTCTTGTGTTCTTCGAAGTTATTGATGTCCTCATCACTCCATACCTTCTCATTGATAGCCTTGTCAAGTAATTTGTTAAGGATAGGCTTTGGAAGAGTTGTAGCATCATTTAATGCGCTGTCCACAGTAATCTCTCTAATCTTTGCAAGTTCCTCATCAGAGATATCGTTTCTGCTGATATACTGTGGATTCATAGCTGCAACCTGCATAGCAATATTTGTAAGAGCTTCTTTTGCTGCATCATCTGCTGTACCATTTGCAGCGATAACAACACCGATTCTTCCGCCTCCATGGATATAAGAAGTAACAACATCTCCTGTTACCTTTGCGAATCTACGAACAGATAATTTTTCTCCGATAGTAGCTGTCTTCTCAACAAGTAAATCGTTAAGTCCGTTTGTAGCAAGAAGAGCCTCTATGTCCTCTCCATTTGCTCCACCATTTAATCCTGAAGCAAGTGCTGTATCAGCAACAGTCTGTACAAATTCCTGGAATGTATCGTTCTTTGCAACGAAGTCTGTCTCAGAGTTAACCTCTGCTACAACTGCAACATTTCCATCTACTGCTACACGGGCAATACCTTCAGCAGCGATTCTGCTCTGCTTCTTCTCCATCTTAGCTGCACCACTTTTTCTTAAAACCTCAACAGCGGCATCCATATCTCCGTTTGTCTCTGTTAAAGCCTTCTTGCAGTCCATCATTCCTGCACCTGTCATCTCACGCAGCTCTTTTACCATTCCTGCTGTAATAGCCATTTCATTTTCCTCCAAATTCACTTTGAGGTGGCCACTTGGGTCACCTCATATGTTTTCATGCCTTAGTATTCAGAAAAGTTGCCGGCGGCAAGTTTTCTGTATTGATAATTACTCTTCTACTGGAGCTTCCTCAGCTGTCTCTTCTGCAACAACTTCCTCTGCGCCCTGCTTAGCCTCGATAACAGCATCAGCCATCTTAGATACGATAAGCTTAACTGCTCTGATAGCATCATCATTACCAGGAATTACATAATCAAGCTCGTCTGGGTCACAGTTTGTATCAGCAATACCGATAAGTGTGATTCCAAGTGCCTGAGCTTCCTGAATACAGATATGCTCTTTCTTTGGATCTACAACGAAAATAGCGTCTGGAATTCTCTTCATATCCTTGATTCCACCGATATTCTTCTCAAGCTTATCCCACTCTTTCTTAAGTGCGATAACTTCTTTCTTAGGAAGTACATCAAATGTTCCATCCTCAGCCATTGTCTCAATAGCTTTAAGTCTTGCAATACGGCTCTGGATTGTGCGGAAGTTTGTAAGCATTCCACCTAACCATCTCTCATTTACATAGTACATACCGCAACGCTCAGCCTCGCTCTTGATAGCATCCTGTGCCTGCTTCTTTGTACCAACGAAAAGGATTGTACCACCCTGTGCAGCAATATCAGAGATTGCATCATAAGCCTCATCAACCTTTCCTACAGACTTCTGTAAGTCGATGATGTAGATACCATTACGCTCTGTGTAGATGTATGGTGCCATTTTAGGGTTCCATCTTCTTGTCTGATGTCCGAAATGAACACCTGCTTCGAGTAACTGTTTCATTGAAATAACGCTCATTTTAATTTCCTCCATTTGGTTGTTTTCTTCCGTGTGTTTCCCTTTTAAATGCCATCGGGCAAGCGTTTCCCGACACCGGCATCTATCCGCACACGTGTTTTATAGTTTTAAAGCCTTTGGCATTATAACATGTCAAAGGCTTGAGTGCAAGACTTATTTAAGAAGTTCTACAATTTCTTCGTATGTAGAGCCTACTTTGATATTATATTCTCCCGCGTGGAGAGTTCTGGAAACTCCTGTCTCTCCCAGATATTTTCTAAATGACTCCGCATCATCTATTATTCCATCCTCATACAGGCTCTCTGCCACATCTCTTGCTATGTCTCCTTTTTCTATCACAAGGGTGACATATTCATCCTGCACATCATCTGTGCCGGTCTCACCTGTAATATTAGAATCGTCTGTCTGATTTGATGTATCTGTAGTATCAGACGCACCTGTCTGATTATCAGCAGTATTTTGCGCATCTGCATTATTCTGTGCGTTCACATCATCTTCTGCATCTGTATTATTCTGCACATCTGCACTGCCCGACACAGCCTCATCATTTGCAGTATCATTTTTATCGTCACCGCTGGTCTGGTTACTTAAAGTCTCAGTTGTGGTCTCCAGCTGTTGATTTATATCCATCTGGTCTGTATTATCTGCTTTCTTATTTGAAAAAAGCATAAACATCAAACAAGTAAAGATAATTCCCAGACCAAGCCCTCTTAAATAGTATTTAAGTCTCACCTGTCTTCTCCTTTATGCAGCCCAATTACAAGCCTTACCTCTCCCAGACCTCTATCCAGAAGCTTGGCAATCTCAACATCCGATTTACCCTCTGCATGTAATCTCAAAATTGCATCATTATCGTTTTTCTCATTAATCTCAGTATCAGTCTCTGGTTTTTTTCTGACTTCAACCGCCTTTTTTATGCTTTCAGACTTTACTTTCTTTTCAACAGGGATTTCCTTCTTTTGAACCTTAGCCGGCTTTTCAATTACATGTTCAGGCTGCTGTAATCTTGCCTGTGCCCTCAGAGTTTTTTCTGTCATCTGCTGTTCAACATCATGCAGATTGGCCGTAAGCTTCTGCAAATTAGCCGCCAAATCTGTTAAATCCTTGTGCTTATCATTTAACATGCTGTACAGGAACATAATCTCATTATGAGACTTGTTTATGGATTCCAATACAGTGTCGCTATACTCGCTTATTCCGTTTATCTTGTCATTGGTTTCTTTCTCAAGTGCCCTCTTGGTTTCCTCTGTAGTCTCGTCTATTCCAGTCTCAATCGCATTTTGGATTTCTGCCTTTGCTTTTTCAAGCTGCCTGTCCAGAATAACCCTGAGTTCTTCCTCACTCATCTTGGCAATCTGATCAACATCCTTTTGGGACAATTTATCAGAGACAAAAAAACTGCCAACCAAAAATACTACGCCTATAACAATTAATGTAATCTCTAATGCAGTCATTTTCTTCCCTCTATATCTTAATATCAAAAGAACATGCTGTATTCTTCTGAATTACCTTTCCATTTTCCTTTACTTTGCTTTTCTTCTTTCTGAATCTACCACCATCACCAGAATACTGACCGCCACCATTTTCAGTATCAGTTTCACTCTTTGTCTTATCAGTCTCATTGGTATCTGAAACCTGATGTGCCAGTGTGTCCTCTCTCTGGTCAACCTGAACCTGAATATTCTGCTGGCTCTGCATAGGCTTTGCATCCTCCTGATGCTTTAAATATGCCACATCATCTGTTCTTTGAATCATGCCATTAAAATCTACCGGTCTAATCGTCATAACAAGCTCCCTATCAGTCAACCAAAATATCAATATATGGTCCCATAATTTTCTTCATCTTAATAAGTGATTTGGTGTGTAACTGGGACACTCTCGACTCAGACACCTCCAGAATCTTACTGATTTCCTTCAAAGTCATTTCTTCATAATAATATAACTCTATAACCCTACGCTCCTTTTCAGTCAGCGCATCTAAAGCTTCCACCAGAGTTTTCTTAAGCTCTTCTTTCTCCACAACCTCTTCTGGCTGGGTGAAATGGGAATTATAAGTTGTATCCATAGCCGGCTCTGTGCCGTTCTCCTCAAATTCTGTCATTGATACGAGATTTGAGACCTTAAGCTGTGACTGCCAGTTTAAGAGTTCATCCGGCGAAATGCCCAGCACCTGTGCAATCTCATCATCTGACGCATTCCTTCCAGTCTGTGCCTCTATCTGTTTTACCGCTTCGTCAAGCTTTCGCTGACGCTGTCTGACTGTTCTCGGTATCCAATCCATTTTTCTGATTTGATCCAGTATTGAGCCTCTGATTCTAAGGCTTGCATATGTCTCAAACTTAACATTTTTATCTGCATCAAACTTGTCTATCGCATCAATCAGTCCAAATATTCCATAACTGACCAAATCATCATATTCTACATTATGCCCCAGATACATACTAAGCCTTCCAGCAACAAGCTTAACAAGCTGTGAATACTCAATTATCAACTGTTCTCGTAATTCACGCGTAGGCTTTTTCTGATAATCTTTCCAAAGCTTATCCTTATCTACTGTTTTCATCTAACCACCCACAATTAATCATCCGATGCTTCTGTTTCTTCATCAGTATTAATATTTTCTACATTATCTGGCTGCTCATCCACTGTTGTCTCTTCAGGTTCGGTATTTTTATCAGTATCATCCATATTTTTAAGATTCATATCAATGATAATTTTAATTACCACACCTATAATATAAAATACAATCAGGACAATTAAAAGTCTTTTTGTAAAATCTAATAAACCAAGTCCTGAGAACATTGTATACAGGCAGTCAATAAGTCCTGCCGTAAGCATAACAAGAGCTGGTATATACTTTGTTTTCATCTAAATCACCTTTTGTGGTTTTCCAACTGACTTAATTAAATATTCCCCATTTTCACAATTAAGCACAACTGTACGTCCATAGTTCAAGCCTGTATCTTCTGCAACAAGTCTTACCTTCAGTTCTTTGAGGATAATCTTTGCTTCCTCTGCATTTCGTTCTCCAACATTTCCAACAGATGAAAGCCCGCTAACCTCGAACATCTTTGCTCCGCCTGCAATCTTTGCAACCATTCGTGTCGGACTTGCCCCTTTTTCAATCATTTTCTTATATAATTCTCTGATTCCAGTATCACCAAACTTTGCGATATTGGAATTATTTTTAAGTTTAGTGCTGTCCGGCAGCATATAATGCACTAGTCCACCTATCTTAGTCACTGGATCATACAGCGTAAGTCCAATGCACGACCCTAACCCCAGCGTCGTCAAAGAATCAGGGGATTTAGCGATGTTAAGATCTGCCATCCCAACCTTAATCACATTTCCCATTCAATCTACCCCTATAGCTGTATTCCTAATGCACTTAATATCTTCTCATATGAATCCGGATCCGGCATCAAAATATAATAACCATTCATGATTACATCATCTCCGAACTCTGTTTCAATAAAAAGCGCGTTATCCCCATACTGTCCGAACTGAATTGCAGGTACACTTAATATAGCTGCCGCCATATCTACAGCAATAAAAGGTACAGATGGCTGTATTCTTAAGTTTGTCATGCTTGATAAAGCTGACAAATACGAAGCTGCAATTATATTGCCTATCTCCTTCATGGCTGAAAGATCCATCTCATCAAATGGTTCATTGTAAGAAGGATCCCTCATCATAAGTTTATTTACAAGGAAATGCGCTGATGGAAGTTCCATCAGAAACATCATGCTTCCTGTAATGTCCTCACACACCTCCAAAAAGATTCCGACAACTGTCTCCTCTTCCGGACAGATTGCTTCTCCAAGCTTTGTTGCATCTATAAGCTGTACCTTTGGAACATTCATTTCCATTCTGGTTCCAAGCATGCTTGCAATAGATGTAGTAGCATTTCCAGCTCCAATGTTTCCGATTTCTTTCAGAACATCCATATACATTTCATTTATATTTTCTAACGAAAACGAACTCATAAATTCCTCCAAATTTTATATAGTGAGGCTCATAGAACCTCACTATAATAAACTAATTATTATCTTTTTCGTCAATGATTGCGCCCAGTTCGAAAAGAGAGATAAGCTCGTCACCACTCTTACCGATACCATTTATAAACAGGTCTTTTCCTGCATCTACATTCGGAGTCTCAATCTCATCAACTACCAATGTAACAACCTCGCACACTTCATCAACAATCATTCCAAGCTCACCTTTTTCCTCAAGCTTAAGGATAATTATTCTTGATGCATTTGTGAATACATCATCCTCTAATCCCATCTTGATTCGCGCGCTCATAACTGGAACAATCTCACCACGGAGATTTATTATTCCCTTAAACCATACCTGAGCCTTTGGAACTCTTGTGATTTTCTGCAAGCGAATAATATTGTCCACGTATCCGATATCAATACCAAACTTCTCGCCGCCGATTCTGACAACGATAAACTGTTTGGTTTCCTTCTCAGTTGTATCTACTATATCTGCCATATTTCTCCGCCTCCCATTACATCAGTGTATTAACGTCAAGAATCAATGCAACTTCACCATCACCAAGAATAGTTGCGCCACTGATGAGCTTATTGCCGTTAATATATTTGCCAAGTGACTTAATAACGATTTCCTGCTGTCCAATAAGGTTGTCAACAACAAGACCTGCCTGTGAATCGCCCTTCTGTACAATAACGACTGTAAGGTGATCCGGTTCCTCTTCTTTTGGCTCAATATCAAGCATCTTATCAAGTCTGATAATAGGAATTACGCTTCCACGCAAATGAATAACTTCCTTTGCCTGAACATATTTAATATCATCAACAGAAATATCTTCTATATTAGAGATAGAACCAAGTGCAATTGCGTATTTCTCATCTCTGATTTCAACCATCAGTGCCTGAATAATAGCAAGTGTAAGTGGAAGTCTTACTGTAAATGTTGTACCCTTGCCAAGCTCTGTAGCGACCTCTACGTCACCACCGAGCTGCTCGATACCAGACTTAACTACGTCAAGACCTACACCTCTTCCTGAGATATCTGTTATCTTGTTTGCCATTGAGAAGCTTGGCAAAAATAAGAAGTTTATAATCTCCTTCTGTGACATATTCTCAGCCTGCTCAGCTGATACAAGTCCACGCTCGATTGCCTTTGCCTTTACAGCCTGTGTATCAATACCATTACCATCATCACCAACCTTGATGACAACGTTATTTCCTTCCTGATATGCATTAAGGAAAATAGTTCCTACTTCCGGCTTGCCTCTCTCAAGACGAAGCTCATTGCTCTCAAGACCATGGTCCGCTGAATTTCGAAGCAGATGCTGTAATGGATCTCCAATCTGGTCAACTACTGTTCTGTCTAATTCTGTATCCTCACCAGTGATAACCAGACTCATCTTCTTATTGAGTGTTCTTGATAAGTCTCTGATCATACGAGGATACTTCTGTGTAACACTCTCAATTGGAACCATTCGAACCTTCATAACTGATTCATGAAGATTTGTTGTGATTCTCTCAAGATATTCTATCTGGTCATGCAGATTCTGGCTGTTATCCTGTCCATCAGTCGAACTGATAGAAACAAGTGAATTCTTTGCAATAATAAGCTCTGATACCTGATTCATGAGTAAATCAAGCTTCTCAATATCAACTCTGACCGTACGGCTTGTAGCAGGTTTTCCTGCTCCTGCCTTTTTAGCCGGTGCTGCAGCCTTATTCTCTGGCTGTTTAGCAGGCTGTGCCGCTGCTGGCTTAGTCTCTGCCGCTGCTGTTTCTTCCCTGGCTGGAGCAGCCACTGTCTCTGCCGGTGCTGTTGGCTCTTCGCCCTCAACTCTAAATGAAGTAAGCTCTCCGCAGATAACCTTGTCTACTTCTGATACATTTTCAGCAGCCTTCTTAATCTTTTCAATATCCTCAGCAGATGAAACAAGGAAACTGAAATCTAACTCAAACTTCTCATCCTCAATATCCTGTGAACTTGGTCTGTACACAACAATGTCTGAGAAATCCTCAACCGCTCTGAATACTAAAAATGCTCTTGCAGCCTTGAGCAGACATTCCTGCTGTACATAAACAGTAAATCCATATATTTTCTTACCTTCAGCAATAGCAGAATCAACTGCCTTTTTCTCACTGTCAGTTAACTCTATTGAAGAATACTTTTCACCACCATCGGTGTTCTGAACTGCCGGTGCTTCTTTCTTTTCTTCCGACTCAGCCTGTGCCTCTGCACTCTCTCCGTCCGCTCTTGCAATGAAATCATTTAGTTCTTTAATAATAAGCTCATTGTCTTCTGTTCCTTCATCTGAGGTCTGCTTGATATTTTCAACATACTTATCTATAGCATCAAGGCATTTAAAGAGAAGATCAATCATTGCACTGTCAACTTTGATTCTATCGCTTCTGACTTCCTGGAATACATTCTCCATATCATGGGTGAGATGCTGCATTCTCTTAAATCCCATTGTACCAGCCATGCCCTTTAAAGAGTGAGCTGCTCTAAACACTTCATTAATTGTGTCCTTATTATCAGGCTCCTGCTCCAGTGTCATAATACAATCAGACAATGTCTGAATATGTTCTGAACTTTCATCAATAAAAATCTCTAGATACTGACCTACATCCATTTATCTTACCCCCACATTCTTTGTGATAGTTTTAGCGACATTATTCAGGGAGACAACTTCATCAACTACTCCAGCCTCCGCTATTGCTTTTGGCATTCCGTATACCACACAGGTCTCCGCATTCTGCGAAATGACATATATCGGTTTTTTCTTACATAAGGAAAGAATACCATTGGTGCCATCAGCACCCATTCCCGTCAGAACAACACATACAATCTGGTCATATCCGCTGTCTGTCAGTGAATCATATGTAATATTCGCGCATGGTCTCAAACCGCCTATTGCAGGCATATCATTCAAAGCAATTTTGTGGCTGCCATCTGCGTTTTTCTTTACAGTCATGTGCCTGCCGCCCGGAGCAACATATACATGTCCTTTTTCCAGCTTGTCTCCATCCTGGGCTTCCTTGACTTCTACTTCACTAATTTCATTCAGCCTGTCAGCCATTGATTTGGTAAATCCTGCCGGCATGTGCTGAACTAAAACAATCGGTGCATCAAGATTCTTTGGCAGATAAGGAATAACACTCTGTAAAGACTTAGGTCCTCCTGTTGAACAGGCAATAGCTACAATCTTATTGTTTCCTGTTGCTTTAAGTCTTCTGACGGTTCCTGCAGATTGTGGTCTTGACATCGGACTTGCTTCTGTGACAGGTTTTTCTGTCCTTGGCACAGTTCTTGCCACTACGGCTGCTCTGCCTATAGCTCTTGTCCTCAAAACCGCATTCAGAACGGACATTAATCTGTTCTTAAAATCTTCGCCTTTTGCTTCTATGATATTGGTTGGTTTTGCTACAAAGTCAAGAGCGCCAAGCTCTAAAGCCATAATCGTTGTCTCAGCATTTTTGGTCGTCAGTGTGCTGACCATTATGACATTTGCCTTTATCTTCTCTTCCTGTAGCTTTTTCAGTAGCTGCAGACCATCCATTTTAGGCATGTTTACGTCTAAAATAACTCCGTCATATGAATTAGCTTTAATCTTTTCATATGCTTCTACGCCATCCCTGCATATATCTGCCACCTGAAAATTATTGTCTGAATTGATTATATCACACTCAACTCTTCTCATGAGTGCAGAATCATCAACAACTAAAATATTCTTCTTCATACACTCTCACCCGTTCTCTTTCTTGCGAATTTTACGCTCCTCCTCAAAGACAAAACGTACTATTCTTTCTCTGTCTTTTAAATCCTTAAACACAAATTTACCTCTGTTAAAATACATGCCCTGAGCATTCGGTGCCTCGTATCCGTCTATAATCTGCACAACCAGAATAAACTTTCCATGCACTACCATATTTTCAAGTGGTGCGATAACAAGTACATAAGAACCAGACTTTAATTTCTCATCACAGGAAAATCTGAGTCCTCCGCCGCTTATATCAAGCATAGTTGCCTTTTTAGGCAGCTTTTCTGCACCCTCATCATGTAATTCAGATAGTATTTCAGCCGTAGTCTCAAGATTTGCGATTTCCTTACTAATCTCGTAGTAAGTCATTTCAATAGAGCAGTCCATTCTAAAAAACTCTCTACGCTGGAATTTGACAGGCATGGACAAAATCTCCATATCAAGAAGATATAAATTATCTGTCTTGTAACGCTTTCTCACGATACAATTACAGCTATATAATCCATTGTGAGTGTATAAAATCATCTCGCAGCGGATTCCCTCTCTGAATAGTACCATTTTACCATCAATTGTCGGCATAGTCACCTCTAAATTTTTATCAGATAAAAAATCGACTACAGAACTCTTAAATTTCTTTACCTCTGTGTCTAAGCCATTTTTTTGTTGTTCCAGCTGATAAGATAATATAATATCTACCTTGTCTCCTAATCTTATTAATGATTCAAGAGTCATCTCATTTCTCCAAAATTACTTTTTCTTCTTTAACAAGTTCATAAAAATATGCGATATTCCATGATATGTTATATTCGGCTCCACCGTAGGATCTAAAAGGCAGGCTGTAATCGATTCAAAAGCCTTTGCCGATTTGGAATTTGGCTCAGCAAGCGAAACTGTCTTCTGTGCCCTGACTGCCCTCTCAATAGCCGAATCGTCCGGAATAATCCCCAGATACTCAAGCCGCCCCTGCAGGAACTGACTGACAACAGAATTAAGCTTATCAAATACCATTCTGGCATCATCATAAGAGTTCACCTTGTTGGCTATTACATTGATTGTAGTGTTAGATGCCACAAATTCCGGACTCTTATAAAGAGCCTTGAGCAGTGAATAGGAATCAATCAGTGAGCTCGGCTCAGGCGTCGTCACCAGAATAACCTCTGGACTGGCAAGCACAAACTCAAGAACCTGATTTGAAATTCCAGCCCCAGTATCTACTATTACAAAATCTGCAATCTCATTTAAGATATCCATTGATTTTATGGTATAGCTTATCTGCTCCTTACTCAAGTTATTTAGTCCTATTATCCCGGAACCGCCGGATATAAAGCCTATATCTAATGGACCTGCTGTTATTATATCAGTAATACTTTTATTATTGTATATCAAATCCGAAAGATTGTACTGCGGTATGGCTCCAAACATTACCTCCACATTCGCAAGTCCAAAATCAGCATCAAAAATAATTACTCTTTTTCCTTTTTTGCTTAACTGAACAGCAAGGTTAACTGCGACATTGGACTTTCCAACACCACCTTTACCACTCGTAACCGTAATTACGCGTGCGTTGTTTCTGTTTTTGCTTTTGTTCATCGCATTTCTAAGTTGTTCAGCCTGATCCATTTATTTGCCTCCAAGCAGTTGTTTAACAATCTTTTGTGTGTCAAACACTTCAATGTCATCAGGCACACTCTGACCATTTGTTATATATGACAGACTGGCACCTGTATACATTCTGATATTAAAGATGTTACCATATGTAGATGTTTCATCAAGTTTAGTGAATATAAGCTTAAAATCTGATATTTCACGATAAATGTCTACTATTTCTATGAGGTCCTTGTATTTTGTGGTAGCACTTAAAACAAGATATACCTCCTTTTCATATTCTGGATTAATTCCGTTTATAAGCTTTTTGATGTCTGCACGCTGAGTTTCATTTTTATGTGAAAATCCCGCTGTGTCGACAAAAATCAAATCATAGTCCTCAAATTTTGCAATTGCGCTGTCCAGCTCCTCGACTGAATATACAATCTCCATTGGTGCTTCAAGGATATTGGCATATACCCTGAGCTGCTCTGTAGCTGCAATTCTATAGGTATCTGCTGTGATAAACGCAACCTTTTTGTCCATTTCACCCTTGTATTTTGACGCAATTTTGGCAATTGTTGTAGTTTTTCCTACACCTGTTGGTCCAATAAAAAATGAAACCCTTGGCTTCTGACCATTTAAGTCTATAGTGCTGGTCTGCCCAAATCTGAGCACAAGCTTCTGATATACATTGGACAAAATGACATCCACACTGTTACCCGGCTTTAAGAATTTCTCTACCTCATCCATAACCTGATTGATATACTTCTCATTTACATCATTATTTAAGAGGGTGTTATACAAAATTCTTGCAAATTTTAACTCTTCACTGCCCTTACTCTGCTTAGGTTTCGCCTCTGGCAGTGGCTGTAAAGCATCATCCTTTTCATCCTTAGGGTTCTTGCCAAGCTTTTTTTCCAATATATTGGACAGATTATCTAATCTCTCTTCAATATTCTTATCATCCCTGGTCTTATTTTCATGTTCCTGCACAATGCTCTCATATGATGGTGTCCTGACCGGTTTAGGTATGGCAATAGCCTCATCCGCAGCCACATTGATATTCTCATGGGCTTTCTTGGCAGCCTCTAACACCTTAGCCTGGCTTGAAGTCTCCTCTCTCTCCTCAAGAGCGGCTGTCACCTCATATGTAGAAGACTTAAAGGTCTTAAACATCCCTTTTGGCTTTACTTCCTTAACATTAAGAATAACAGCGTTTTCGCCAAATTCATCCTTTGCCTTTTGTATTGCTTCTTCTTTTGTTTTTCCCTGAAATTTGTTAATTGTCATTTATGCAGTCACCATTCCTACCGATTGTAATTCTACATTAGATTCAACCTCGTTGTATGATACAACAATCAAATCTTTGAAGTAATCTTCTGAAAGTTTCTTAAAATACATTCTCACAATTGGAGATGTAATAATAATAGCACTCTTTCCAAGGCTTTCTAATTTCTGAATTTCTGTTTCTACAGAATTCATAATAGCCTTTGTTCTCTCCGGATCAAGAGTTAAATAAGCCCCCTGCTCTGTCTGCTTTACAGACGACATAATCTCCTGCTCAATCTTCGGATCCAGCGTGATAACACTAGTAGTCTCATTGGCTGGGAAGTATTTGCTTGAAATAGCCCTCTTAAGAGCCTGTCTTACATATTCTGTCAGCACATCCGTATCTCTTGTGGTCTGTGCATGGTCTGCCAGAGTTTCAAAAATAGTAAGCAAATCTCGTATAGAAATGCCTTCCTCCAAAAGATTCTGGAGCACCTTCTGGATTTCTCCAAGACCAAGCAGCTTTGGTATAAGTTCGTCCACAAGCACCGGATTAGATTCCTTAAGGTTGTTAACCAGATTCTGTACATCCTGTCTGGTGAGAAGCTCTGCAATATGCTGCCTTATAACCTCAGTCAGGTGGGTAGCAATAATAGATGGCGGGTCTACTACAGTGTAGCCCAGACTCTCTGCTCTCTCCCTCTGACTCTCTGTAATCCAGATTGCTGGCAGATGGAAGGATGGCTCAAAGGTTGGAATACCTGTAATCTCCTCCTCTACATAGCCCGGATTCATGGCCATATAATGATCAAAGAGAATTTCTCCCTCAGTAACCTGGATTCCCTTGATTTTTATAATGTACTGGTTAGGATTAAGCTGGATATTATCCCTCAATCTGATAATAGGGACAACCGTACCAAGCTCAAGAGCTATCTGTCTTCTAATCATTACAACTCTGTCAAGCAGGTCGCCGCCCTGATTTACATCTGCCAGCGGAATGATTCCATAACCGAATTCAAGTTCAATCGGGTCAACCTGCAAAAGGGATACAACGTTCTCCGGCCGTCGGATTTCTTCAGCCTCATTCTCAGCCTGATGTACCTCTTCCTCAATGCTCTCCACACCGATATTGTTGCTGATACTTCGTCCTGTCACAATAAATACAGCACCAAGTCCAAGGAAGAGCCACCACTCAAGTCTAAGTGGAGTGACAATTCCAAGGAAGATTAAAACACCGCCAACAATATACATAACCTGTGGTATACCAAAAAGCTGCTTTACAAGAACCCCGGAAAAATCTGCTTCATTTGAGCCCTTGGTGACAAGAATACCAGTTGAAAGTGATATAACAAGCGATGGAATCTGTGATACAAGTCCATCACCGATTGTAAGTATGCCAAACTGCTGAATTGCATCACCAAAAGTCAATCCCTGATTAAGCACACCCATTGCAGTTCCACCAATCAGGTTAATAAAGGTAATAATAAGGCCTGCGGTAGCATCTCCCTTTACATACTTTGTGGCACCATCCATAGCTCCAAAGAAGCTTGATTCTGCCTGAATCTTCTCACGTCTCTCCTTTGCCTGTGCATCAGTAATTGCACCGGTATTCAAATCCGCATCAATAGCCATCTGCTTACCCGGCATGGCATCCAGTGTAAATCTGGCTGTCACCTCGGCAATACGTTCTGAACCTTTATTGATAACGACAAACTGGATAATAATAAGTACAATAAATACAATAGCACCAATTATCAGATTACCTCCACCAACGAAGTTACCAAATGTCTTTACTACATTACCAGGATTACCTGTATAAAGAATAAGTCTTGTAGATGATACATTAAGAGATATTCTGAAAATTGTAGTAAACAGTAACAGGGTTGGAAAGAAAGACATATCCAGTACTTCCTTCACAAACAATACGTTAAATAATATGATGAGTGCAATACCTATATTTATAGCAAGCATTACATCAAGTAAAACGGAAGGAATGGGAATGATAAAGAATATAATCGCTGCAAGTAAATATATGCCAACTCCAATATCAGATTTCTTCAACATTCCTTTTTCCTCCTTTCTCTAGTATATTCTATTTGCTAGTTTCTAGCTTTGTAAATCGTAGCGAGTACCTCCGCAACCGCCTGATATAACTCAGGGGGTATCTCAGCACCTATATCAACATTGTGATATAGCATTCTCGCCAAGGGCTTATTTTCAACAATCTCTATGTTGTTCTCCCTTGCCACTTCCTTAATCTTCTGTGCCACATACTCCTCACCTTTTGCAAGGACTACCGGTGCAGCATTTACATCTGCATCATATTGTACTGCAACAGCAAGGTGGGTAGGGTTTGTAATTACAACGTCTGCTTTAGGAACATCATGCATCATTCTACGCTGGGAAGTCTCCTGCATCTTTCTACGCTGGCGTCCCTTTATCTGTGGGTCTCCTTCAGTATTCTTGAATTCGTCCTTTACTTCCTGTTTGGTCATCTTCATATCTTCATTAAACTTGTGCTTCTGATAGGCAAAATCAGCAAATCCGATGACCAGATAGACAATGCTGATATATAAGCCTGTATCTATTATCACACTTCCTATCAGGGCTATTGCCTGATTAAGCGGGATTTCATAAAGTATAAATAATTCTTCCTTATGATTCTTCACCCGGCTGTATGCCACCCAGAATATAACTGCTATTTTAATGATTGACTTAAGCAGTTCAAAGAGCGAATCCTTGGAAATAATTCTCTTAAAACCATTTATAGGATTAAACTTGTTTAGGTCTGGTTTAAGCGGCTTGCCCGTTACCTTCCAGCCAACCTGCACAACACTTACCAAAAAGGTTATCAAAAATCCAAACAAGAGGAAAGGCAGCATGGTAAGCAGCATCTGAAGCAAAATATCTGCCATATAGTGTGATGCTGCAACCGAGCTCACACTGGTGCTGTTTATCTTCAGAAAATCCGGCATTCTACTGTAGACATAATCAAAAATACCTACCAGTCTTTCTCCTACAAAAGAAATAAATATCTTGAGGACAAGAAACAAAACTATCAAATCAAAGGCGGCTGTAAGCTCTCTACTCTTAGTTACCTTACCATCATCTCTGGCATCCTTGAGTTTTTTGGCTGTGGCAGGCTCTGTTTTCTCACCGCCTTCGCCATCCTTTGCAAACCACTGTAAATTGTACTCTAACAAATATTTGCCTTTATCCTGTTCGTCAATATAATCCTTCAATTATCATAACCACCATTGTCTTTATTTCTTTATAAATAAAATTAGCAACACCAGGCAGAAGAAACACTGTAAAAAACATTACTGCAAAACCAACTAATAATTTAAGCTGCATACCCACTGAAAACATATTCATCTGCGGTGCAACCTTTGCCATAATTCCCAGAATACAGTTTAAAATCATAATGCAGGCAAAAAATGGAAGAAATATTCTAAAGCCTATTATAAACATATCCCCCATGTATTTGGTCATAGAAGACAGCAGGTGATCCCAGTTAAAAGCAGCCTGTCCTAAGGGCACAACTGTAAATGAATCACAGACAGCCCTCAATATGTAGGTGTGCATATCTGAAACAATAAGTATAAGCATAACAGTGTAATAATAGAAATTACCTGTTATTGTACTCTCGGAATTCATAGCCGGGTTAAACTCCACAGCCATGGAAAATCCCATATCCATATCAATTATATTGCCCGCAAACAAAATAATGGAATTGCAGATATATGCCGCAAAGCCAATCAACAATCCCGTTATCACCTCTCGAACAACAATGATTGAATATCCAACACTACTGGTATAATCCAAATCAGGTTTGTTCACAATATTATACATAAATAAAGCAACAAAAACTGAAAGACCTATTTTCACTCTACTTGGAACTGCACTATCCCCGAAGAATGGTGCAACAAAAACAAAGGATGCAATTCTTACAAGAATGAGCAAGAAATATTCAAAATTATGTAATGAAAAAGTAAAGTTAACCATCTTTTATCCCATGCTTAAATAATAACTAAAATTACTCCAAAGCTCTGTCATAAATCCTGACATATTATCAAGCATCCACGAGCCGCCTATCATCATTGTAACAAATACAGCCAGAATCTTGGGCACAAATGTAAGCGTCTGCTCCTGAATAGATGTAACAGTCTGAAAAATACTGACTATCAGACCAATTATCAATGACACTAACAGCAAAGGTGCTGAAGTAATTATCATTGTGTATATTGCATCTTTTGCAATATCAATAACTGCTTCCTGTGTAATCATATCTTACCTCCCTAATAGAACGTCTTAACAAGATTTCCTATTACTAAATCCCAGCCATCTGCAAGAATGAATAGCAATATCTTAAACGGCAGCGATATTGTGGTAGGCGGCAGCATCATCATACCCATGGACATGAGGACTGACGATACAACCATATCAATCACAATAAAAGGAATATATATTAAAAAGCCCATGATAAAGGCTGCTCTAAGCTCACTCAAAATAAATGCAGGAACTAATGTAGTAAATGGTATATCATCCACATCATCATATGTCCCACCTGACATGTCCACAAAGAGGGCTAAGTCCTTCTGCTGTGTCTGTCCATACATAAATTCCCTGAATGGTCCTTCTGCTTCTTTTAAGGCCTGTTCCTGAGTTATGGTTCCCTCATCCAGTGGTTTAATCGCATTATCATAAACGGTAGTAAAGGTTGGCCACATGATAAAAAGTGTCAGGAATAATGCCAGTCCAATCAGCACCTGGTTTGGCGGTGCTGTCTGTGTACCAATGGCAGTTCTCAAAAAATGCAGTACTATGATTATTCTGGTAAATGACGTAAACATTATCAGTATTGAAGGTGCCAGAGACAAAACTGTCAATACCAGAAGCATCCTGATAGGAGTAGATACTGCTCCATTCTCATTGTTGTAGATGATATGAAGCCCATCAGTAGAATCAGATGTGGCATCTGCCAAATCCGAATCATTGGTATCCATAGTTGTCACATCTTCCAAATCGTTTGTAACTTCAGAAGCATCAACCCCCGTAGCATATACAGCATCCGGATATTTAAAACTCATTATAATTGTCAAAATCAAAACTGCTATTGCAATAAAAAAAGTAACACTGCAATATTTCTTTTTAAATTTACTCATTTATCCTTAAACCTTGAAAGTATATTTTGAAAAGACTCCTGTTGGACATCTTTTATTTCTTCCTTATCAAGCTGCATAAGCATTGTAACCTTATCTTTTCCTACAGCCACAAGCAGATACTTATCCCCTGCCTGCACTATACTGAGCAGATTTCCATTACCAATGCCCATGCTTTCAATCACTCTTAGATTCCTATTGTTTCCTCTTCCCTTCTGGTAGCCTGCCATCCATCTGGTAGTCAGATAGGTAAGTGCAAGCACAAACACAAATATGAGAAGAACTCCAATTAATTGTAAAAAACTTTCCATGTTATCAAAGATATTATTGATTTATCTTAATGGGAGCATTTACTATCTCAGTAATTCTCACACCAAAGCTTTCCTCAATAACAACAACCTCGCCTTTAGCTACATATTTTCCATTGACAAGCACATCAATAGGCTCTCCGGCAAGCTTATTTAATTCAATAATCTTACCTGGAGCGAAGTCCAGTATCTCTGAAATTGACTTGCTGGTACGCCCCAACTCTACAGTTACTTCCAACGGCACATCCATAATCAAATCAATATTTTCAGGCTGATATGTGCCATTTGGCATAGCACCAAAGGCCGAAAACTGAGCCGGCTGTACATTTACAGAACGTCCCATCACCTGTGGCTGCCCCATTTGCTGTTGTCCCATCATTGGTTGACTCATTTGTTGTCCCATTTGCTGTTGCCTCATTTGCTGATTTTGTTGATTAGAAGCAGCCTGTTTATTTGTACTTGTGGCTGTTTCAGGTTCCGCATCTTCTTTAATACTATCACTATCAATTGCCATATTCTTCTGAAAACTCTCATACATCTCTCTTGCAAAAGAGAAAGGATATAACTGCATAATCTCACTGTCAACGAGGTCACCGATTTCCATCTTGAAAGAAATCTTTACAAACTCTCCTGACAGGAACTCATCGATTTCACTCTCATCAACTGTCTGCTTCAAATCTATGACATTTGCTGATGGTGGACTTATATCTATCAGCTTGTTGAGCATTGATGATAATGATGTGGCTGATGAACCCATCATCTGATTCATAGCCTCACTGATTGCTGACAAGTGAAGTTCTCCCAGCTCTCCATCAATATTTGTACCATCACCGCCCATCATAAGATCAGTGATAACCTTTACATCATTTTCCTTTAGTACAAGTATGTTGCTTCCGTCAAGACCTACTGTATATGCAATCTTGATAAATACACAAGGCTTTTCGTAAGCCTCTACCACATCCTCCCAGGTACTTACTGACACAACCGGAGTAGAAATCTCTACCTTGCGGTTAACCAGTGAAAAAAGTGTTGTAGCAGCGGTTCCCATGCTTATATTTGCAATTTCACCAATCGCATCTTTTTCAGTATCAGAAAGAGTGTTTCCTTTGCCTGCACTTTCGCTTGCGCTGCCATCCGGTTCGTTTAACAGCGCATTTATTTCTTCCTGAGATAATACATCCATATGTTACTGCTCCTCTCTCAATACTGAAGTTACTCTAACTGCATACTTGTCACCTGATGAACCAGGCAACGCAGTAAATTTACGAATATCTCCAACATATACATCTAATTCGTCTTCAACCTCTCTGTCAAGCTTTATGATATCCCCCGGCTGAAGTGTTGCAAAATCCATAACTGAAATGCTGCTCTTTCCAAGCACTGCCTTAATAGGAACCTGAGCCTTATTAATGATTGACTCAATCGCATCTGCATAGTCAGTCTCGTCATGGCTTTGTATATTAGCATACCAGTATCTGGTATTTAATTTATCTATTACATCCTCCACTGTTATGTATGGAAGACAAATATTCATGAGTCCTTCGACACCGCCAATCTTAATATTCATTGTGATAATGGCAATCATCTCGCTCGGCGATATAATCTGGGCATACTGAGAATTAGTCTCGATTCTCTCTAAATGTGGATGAATCTCCACAACATTCTCCCATGGTTCTACTAACAGATTTACACATACCACCAAAATTCTTTCGATAATAAGCAGCTCTATCTCTGAAAAATCCCTGGTTTTCTCAAGGGCATCGCCTCGTCCACCCAGCATTCTGTCTACAATAGCATAGCCAAGATTTGATGCCATTTCAATGATTATATTGCCATGTAAAGGTGCAAAGTTGACAATACCAAGCAGAACCGGATTAGAAAGAGCATTTGAAAACTCCGAATAAGTAACAGCCTCCGAATTCATAACCTCTACCTGTACAGATTTTCTAAGATAAACAGGAAGATTTGTTGTTAAAAGTCTTCCATAGTGTTCGAAAATTATCTCCAAAGTACGCAAGTGTTCTTTAGAAAACTTTGACGGACGGGCAAAATCGTAATCCTTTACCTGCTTCTCATTATTATCTTTTATTTCTTCAACGTCCAATTCACCGCTGCTTAATGCATTAAGCAGGTTATCAATCTCACTTTGAGATAATACGTCACCCATCTATTTCACCACCTATATCCAGAAGCCATGTGTGACAACATGCTCCGGATTAAATTTACTGTGTAAGAGAAGATGTAAAGTTAACACCTACAACATAATCCTCTCCAAGCATATCCTGTAAGCTTGAAAGTATCTCATCATATATTGATTCTTTATCAGTATTATACTCTTCCATTGTGTGTTGTCCAATAATAGAATTAATATCTGCTTTTATAAGATTTTCCTTTGTACTGATATCAAAATTCTTATCATTGTATACATCACTCTCTTTGTTAAGTGATAATGATATGGCAGCAACAAGATAATGAGCCGTTCCACTATCATCTGCCTTAAAGCTGATTGTCATTGTTTCTCCACCATTTATAGCGTAATCATCAATCTGGTCAATAGGCAGATTTGAAACTCCAGAAGTATCTCCACTGTTCAAATCCAGATCAATAGCTGAACAGACCTCTTCTATCAGCTTATTTGCTTTCTTCGTCTCAGGCAGCACTGTGAAGACAAGTAATGCTGTCAGAACAAAATTAGCTAATACAAGTGCAAGTATTATAACTGAAATCAAATTTTTCTTCATCTTATTTCTCCTCTATCATTCCTCATCAGGTAAATCTGAGTTGTATGAATTATATATCTTAATCTCAACTCTTCGGTTTAACGCCCTGCCCTCAGCTGTGGAATTATCAGCTACCGGCATATACTCTCCCCTTCCGGAAGACTTTATATGTGCCGGATTCAGTGACGAAGCATCCCTGATATAATCAGCCACATTCAAGGCTCGATACATGGAAAGTACATCATTATCCTCGTATTTTCCAGGTGAGACAATCGGCACATTATCTGTATGCCCCTCTACCTCAATAACATTTTTGTCATAATTATCCAGAATCTTTGAAATCTTGTCAAGAACAGGCTTTGCATCAGATACAAACTCTGCACTTCCCGATTCAAAAAGAATAGCACCACTTAAGCTAATCCGGACATATTCTGCATTAAAATCAACCTCTACAAGATCCTGAAGTCCGTATTGGTTTACAGCATTCTGAACCTCTTCTGCCATCTGTTCTGACTCAGCCAGCTCCTGTTCCTTGTAGGCATCAGAAACATTTTTTTCCTCACCATCCACATCATTTTCATTCATGGTCTGCGAATTTGCCAAATCATTATAATAGCTGTCAAGAAATTCTAGCTGATTTACACCAGCAGAAACCATGTTACCATCTCCAATTGCCGAACCACCAGCCGGTAAAATACTCATGCTGCTCTGCAGGGATGCAATCACCATCTCAAATTTTTCCGCATCTACCGTTGACATTGAAAACAGCAACACGAAGAAACAGAGCAGCAGGTTCATCAAATCAGAGAAAGTAGACTGCCACGCCGGCGCACCTTTTTTAGGTTCTTCCTGACGTTTCTTTGCCACTACTCTTCACCTCCACCATCTGCTGTCGAATCAATTCTGGCAGATGGAGCCAGGAATGACTTAAGTTTCTCTTCAATTACACGAGGGTTCTCACCTGCCTGAATAGACAAAAGACCTTCGATAATTATTGTCTTTAATGTAACCTCTGTAGCATTGTTAGCCTTAAGCTTGTTCGCAAAAGGAGCACAGAGCCAGTTAGCAATCAAAGAACCATATAATGTAGTAAGCAGGGCAACCGCCATGTTAGGGCCGATTGCCGAAGAGTCCTGCAGGTTCTTTAGCATATTAACAAGACCAATAAGGGTACCAATCATACCCCAGGCAGGTCCCATCTCACCCCAGTATTCCCAGAATGAAATAACCTTTTTATGCCTGTCCTCAAGACACATAAGGTCTGTCTCAAGAATACCTCTGACTAATTCAGGGTCAGTTCCATCCACAACAAGCATTATACCTTTTTTAAGAAACTCATCCTCTATATCGCTTGCTGCTTCCTCCAATGCAAGAAGACCTTCCTTACGTCCTACATTAGAAAGATCAATTATTGTCTTAATCGTCTCAGACGGATCCTTAGTATTGTCCTTAAATGGTAATGCAAATGATTTAAGTCCATTTATAAAGTCAGCCAGCTTACTCCCGGCTATAACCGAACTTAAAGATCCTCCAATTGTAATAAATATTGATGGGACATCAACGAAATCCTTCACAATGTTTCCACCACTGGAAAGAATTCCGAAGACAACCATTACTGCTCCGACAATGACGCCGGCAAGTGAAGCTATATCCACAATGTACACCTTCCCTTTTCTAAATTTTTGTATATACCTAATTTTACAAAACTTTGTTATACTTGTCTACTTACTTTGCATAAAAAAGTCGAAAAAAGTTATTAATTACACAAAATGTTGGGGGAACAGTCCCTGCTGCACCCCCAGATATACATCATTATCTCTTAAGATTAATAAGCTCCTCAAGAAGTGTATCTGATGTTGTGATTACTCTTGAGTTTGCCTGGAAACCTCTCTGTGTGATAATCATATCAGTAAACTGACCTGACAAATCAACGTTTGACATCTCAAGTACACCGGATTCCATTGAACTTCCGTCAGCGTCGATTGCAACTCCGACTCCGTCGAACTCTCCTGAGTTAAGTGTTGTCTGGTAGCAGTTCTCTCCTACCTTCTCAAGTCCAGATGCGTTTGCAAACTGTGCTACGGCAATCTGTCCAAGACATACAGTATTTCCATTATCATATGAACCATAGATTGTTCCATCACCATTTATAGAAATACCTGTCAATGCTCCAAGGGCTTTTCCAGTTCCAAGGCCCTGGATATTTCCATTAGTAGCTGCAATGGTAGATGTACCGCTGTTGTTGTAGTTGCGGGCTGAGCTCCAATTCATAGTAATATTTGAGAAATTACTCTCTGGTGCAGCTGCATTGACTGTATCCTCTGTACGTAAAAGTCCAAGATTAAGTGTTACTTCCTTGTTGGTAGCAGCATCTGCGGCTGCTGTATTAGCATTTCTGATATAATTGAAAGTACCATCTGTCTCATCAAACTTAAGTGTTGCTGCATTAAATAAATCATCTAATTTGTAAGCTCTTCCATTGTATACAACATCGCCTGTATTACCATTTGCATCTGTAGTAACAAAGTTGCCATCTGCATCCAGCTCAAAGATAGACTTTGCTGTTGTACTTGTACCAGATGAGAGAATATCTGTAAGCTTAACTGTGTACTCCCCATCTGCAGCATTTTTTGTGATATTAAATTTGGCTGTATACTTATATCCCAAATCGTCAAACAAGCCAAGTGTGATTGTTCTTCCTACAGCATTATCATTGGCATTTGCATCGTTCTTATCAATGATTCCAGATACATATGCAAGTGTCGTAGACTCAGGTGCAGATGTCTGGTTCTGTGGTGACATAACCTGAAGCGGTGAAACTGAATCAACGATTACATTACCATTTGCATCTACCTGCCATCCCTGTAAGGTATATCCTGTAGAGCTCATGCATAAGTAACCGTTTCCATCTACATAGAAATCTCCGGCTCTTGTAAAGAATGTACTTGTTCCATCACTTACTACAAAGAAGTTTGTAGAGTTCTTGTCTGTAAGCTTTAAGTCAAATGGGTTGCCTGTTGTCTCAGCAGAACCCGATGATGTGATTGATACTGTTGTAGATCCTGTTGTTACACCAAGACCAATCTGCTTTGCGTTTTTACCACCAGTTCCTGCGGCTCCATTTCCTGAAGAAGCTGAAGAAGTTGTCTGGTACATAATTTCACTAAATCTAACTGAAGAAGCCTTGAATGCCTCAGTGTTAACGTTGGCGATATTGTTACCAATAACGTCCATCTTTGTCTGATGTGTCTTAAGTCCAGACACAGCAGAGTAAAGTGATCTCATCATAATTAATTGTCCTCCTTACCCGGACGACGCAGTTTATCATTTCATCTGTCAGTCAGAAATGATAGCTTCCATAAGGTCCAGCTACATAATTACCGCGCCATCAATATTTGTAAATACATTGCTATTTGTTTCTGTTTGATCCATTGCTGTCACAACTGTCTTGTTTGGTACATTCACAATAAATGCAAGATTGTCTACAAGAACAAGTGAATCGTTTATTCCTTTTTTACTTGCAGCATCCACACCATTTTCAAGTCTTGTACTCTGGTTTTGTGTCAGGATAATATCCCTCTCATTAAGTCTCATCGATGCATGCTTGGAAAACTTAAGTCCTGTCTCCCTTTCAAGTGCTGTCTGTCTTAAGACATCTTCGAAAGATACATCTGTACTCTGAGAAGTATTATTAACCGTCTTATTATTCAGATATTGACTTGTAACCTGTTCAATGGAAGAAAACTGATTTGTTATTTTTTCCATACAGTAACACCTCCATAATGTACAGCCTTATGTCATTTAGTCTCAGCAGTTCCTTCTGTGCTGTCAGTTTTTCCTTCACTGCCTGTGCCTTCAGTGCTGCCACTCTCATCAGTATCATCTTTCTTTTCAAGCTTTGCAAGCTCTTCCATCTTAGACTCATACTGCTTAAGCGTATCCAAATCATCATCTTTTACATATTTCTTCTGATAATCTGTAAAACCATCATACAGCTCTCTTATCTGCTCAACCGCCTTCTTATATGAATATGTTATATCATTGATAGGAGGTAAAGCTGTTATCATACTGTGTAATGTATTTGCTGAAACAACTGCCTCATAATAGTCCTTTGTAGATATTGTATCAAGCTTATCAATTGAATAGAGCTTATCATTAACAGAAATATAGATTTCTCCATCCTCATACATTACATAATCAACAATACCATCTGCATATCCTGTCTTTGACTCATCATCCTTAACAACAACTTCCTGTCCAACAAGCTGGTTAGCCATAGACTTAATAGTATTATCTGATGATGTGGTCAGTGACTCCTTCATTGATAATGTTGCTTCAAGCTGTGAGAATGTAGCCATCTGTGCCACATAGTCGGTATTTGATGTAGGCTCAAGAGGATCCTGATACTGCATCTCCGCTGTCAGAAGCTTAAGAAACTCATCATATCCAAGTTTGGATTTTCCAATATTGGTATTAGTATTCTTTGCAGCAACCTTATCAGACGAAACAGATGAATCAATCTTACCATTAACTACCTTAGCTATAATTGCCATAAATTACTCCTTTCTTTGATTATTAGACAGTCATATCGACTGAATTGCCATTATCTCTCATCATCTGTGCTACAAGAGATTCTTCCTCTGTCATGACTCCTGCGAGCTCATCCATTGAAGACATATTGATATTCCGTCTTCTCTGCTTGGCAGCAGCTTCCTGATATTCGCCTTCCTGCTCTTCTCTTGACTGATCCTGCTCGAGGTTTCTTTCAAACCCGTGGGACGAAACAGTGATTTCAACTGCATCAACCTTGACACCAGCCTGATTCAGATTCTCCTTTAAGGCGACAATCTGCGCCTCAAGAGCTTCCTTAACTACTTCATTAGTAGCTGTAAACTGGGCATTTACAGTACCCTCTTTTGCAGATAAATGTACATATACCCTGCCAAGATTTTCTGGGTTAAGCTGCATCTCTATTGATGTAGTATCCTGAGATACATTAAGCCTTATATTATCAACAATCTGATTAATAAGCTCGGTTGTATCGGTAGACGTATATGGTCTATAGTCTGCATTTACATCATCTGCATTTAATTCTGCCATAACATTTGCATCTGTATCCTGTGCAAACAGGATTCCATTATTGCCTTCTGTGTCTGCCTGCTTTCCATCGCTATCACTATTTCTGGTGAAATCCTGTGAGCTGCCTGCAGCATCCATATCGTCAGCAACGGATTTAACAGCATTTTCATTGACAACATAAGCGTTATCCTTTGTCTGTCCAGCATCTGCTTCAGTAACCACATCAGCCTTTACAGCAGCATTATTATCAGCTGTCTCCGCTTCTTCTGCGGTCTGAACTGTGCTATTTAAAGCTTCGCCTGCCACCTCATTAAGTGCAGCCGCCTCATCTGGCTCAACCAGAGTCATCTGTGCTACAATGTCTGTAAACTCGTTGACATCCATACCCAGATTTACTGCAGCATCTGTCAGTATCTGATTTACATCCATAAGCGCATTTTGAAAATCTGAATTAAGAAGCAATTCTGTAGAATCAGCTGAAACATTAAGCTCAATCGCAACGTCCGCCAGATTCTGCTGGTTAAGCAGGTCTGTCCAGACCATTCCAAGATTCTCCATAGCTGCAATCAAATCTTCCTCGCTGACATTCAAATCTTCTGCAACCGTAGAGATAAGCTCATCCTTCATGTCACCAGTGCTTTTGGAAACATCATCCATTTTCATCTGGTCTGGTGTTTTATCTGATGCCTGTATGTTCTTATCTGTGTACTTGTACTGGCTATATTCATTTCCAGATGTCTTTGCAGTATCTGTATCGGTTTTAACATCTGTCTTTGCCTGAGCAGAAGTTTTTCCCATAAAATCTGTAAACGAATTATCTCCAAGCTTTGCAGTATTGCCAGAGGTCTTTGCAGTATTCATGCTGAATGCCTGTTTAATAAGATTTACTCCATCCATCCTTCTTCTCCTCCTTTCCTTTAACTTTAGTCTGTTTTGCTACATTCCGTCCGGCTCAATGATTTCTGTAACCTTAGCCGCAGTGTCTGCGCTCATCTTGCCTAAGATATTGGCTCTGGATTCAGCATCCATCGCCTGCAAAATATCTGCAACAAGACTCAGATTATCTGTCATGGTGTCAAAGATTGCAGCTGCCTCCTTAGGTTTCATAGACGAATATGTGGTCGCATAATCCGAAATCTCCTGAGAGGCCTGAAGCTGTTCAACAACTTGTTTATATAAAACCTCAGCATTTTCTGGCTCAATGCTTTCATAATAGGTCTTATATTCACTTATATCGGGTGCCTGGTCTGAAAAGACAACCTCCTCGTAAAACTTTTCCTTTTCCGCCTCAAATTCAGCTTCCGCTTCCTTATAGGTGGATAATTCATCCACCTGGCTCTGTAAGGAATCTATAGTCTCGCTGTCTGTTGTCAGAGAAGAGTTTGCCTCGTCTAACTGTAACTCCAGCTCTTTTATTCTGTTCACCGCATCATCAATGGAATCAAACTGATGCTCTGTATCTACATCCGCGTCACTGCTTACTTCCGGAAGAATTTTGTTGACATACTTGACATCCTTTAAATATGGATAAAGGACTGTAGAACCAAATCCGCCTACGTCTGTCTTAATCAGCAAAGCAATTATTCCAAGCCATATTACAATTACAAGCAGGGTGACAACGAAAAGAACAAACTTGTTGCCTGTGGATTCATTTTCATCCTCCAGTTCATCCCTGTCTGCCTTGGCTTTTTTCTTTGCTTCCCTGGCTTCTCTTTTGGCTTTCTTCTTTTCTTCTTTAAGCTTTTTCTTATCTACTTTCTCTTCTAATTCCTCATTATCAGCCATGCTGTTTCTCCTTTATTTTGCATTGTATGTAAAACTAACCAGCTGGTCAATTTCCTTTGACTCCTCTGCCTTAAGTTCTTCCTTGAATTTCTCAAAGGCTCTCTCTTTCAGCTTTTCATGAGTTTTCCTCTCCATCATAACCCGGTTCAGTTCTGCTCTTGCAGCATCTAATGCCTTTTCAGCCTTATGAACCTCCATCATCTGACGTCTCACTATGGTTTTCATGGTATTGACATCATTTCTGGCATTTGTGACAGCCTTTACATCAATCGTTCCACTCATAAGCTCCTTCAGACGCTTTTCATAATCAAGCCGTCTCAGCATTAGTCCCTGTAGTTTTTCCTGTTCCTCCAGATACCTTCTGTTTGCCGTTCCATAAGCATTTTTTGCCTGAGTTTCAAGCTTTATCTTGATATCCAGAATATTTTGCATCTTATATATAAACTTTGCCATACCTGTTTATCCTCTAATCCGCAAATACCTGCTGTAAAAGCTCTATTTCTTCGTCAAAATCAAATTTCTCATCTGTATTCTGGCACAGAAATTCATTTATCTTTTTAATCCTGCTCACCGCGTAATCAATATCCGGGTTTGAACCAGACTTATAGGCTCCGATATTTATCAAATCCTCGGCTTCATTGTAGGTAGCAAGAACACTCTTAAGCTTTCCTGCAAGTGCCTTGTGCTCCTTTGTGGCTATAGCACTCATAACACGGGATATGCTCTGCAATACATCAATTGCCGGATAATGGTTCTTGTGTCCCAGCTTTCTGTCCAGAATAATATGTCCATCCAGAATGCTTCTGGCTGTATCAGTAATAGGCTCATTAAAGTCATCACCATCCACAAGTACTGTATACAGACCTGTGATTGAGCCTTTGTCATTAGTACCCGCACGCTCCAGAAGCTTCGGCATCTCCGAATACACACTCGGTGGATATCCTCTTGTAACAGGCGGTTCTCCTGATGCCAGGCCTATTTCTCTCTGTGCCATAGAAAAACGAGTGAGAGAATCCATCATAAGAAGGACATCTCTGCCCTGGTCTCTGAAATACTCAGCGATGGCTGTCGCTGTCATTGCTGCTGTCTTTCTGATTAAAGCCGGTTTGTCAGAGGTTGCTACAACAACAACTGACCTTGCCATACCCTCAGGTCCTAAATCTCTTTCTATGAATTCCCTGACCTCACGGCCTCGCTCTCCTATAAGAGCTATGACATTTATATCTGCCTTAGTGTTTCTGGCAAACATACCCATAAGTGTACTTTTACCTACACCAGAACCTGCAAAAATTCCAATTCTCTGACCTTTTCCTACAGTTATCAGACCATCTACAGCCTTAACACCAAGTGGCAGAACCTCATGGATAATAACTCTCTCCATAGGGTCAGGAGGCATTGCTTCAACAGAATACGCCGTATGTGTCCTGACCTCATCACCATCTGTCACTCTGCCTATCCCATCCAGAGTATGTCCTAAAAGTTCATCTCCTACTGAAATAGATAATGGATGCCCCGTATTTTCAACAACGCATCCAACTCCAACACCTTCCACGCTGTCAAACGGCATCAGAATCAAATTTGAATCACGGAAGCCAACAACCTCTGCCATCACAAATTCCGTTCTCTCTGCATTGAGATATATCATGCACATGTCATTTAATCTTGCTTCAGGTCCAACAGATTCAATTGTAAGTCCCACAACCTTAACAATTTTTCCAAAGCATTTATAATATTGTCCATCTAACAGTCCTAAATACTTTTCTGCCTTCTTAAGCAACTTGTTTCCACCTCAGTTAATTGCAAAGTGACCGGATAGCTTTCTCAAGGTTAGCCAGCTCCATGTCAATTCCGCAATCAAAAATTCCAAAATTAGTTTCTATCTGACAATCAGTGTCTTTCATTTTATTATCATTCACAACTTCTATATCAATATCCTGTCCAACTCTGCTCTTAAGTCCGTCCAGATTATCCTTCATAAAGCTGTAATTTGCTTCAGAAACTCTTATCTTAAAGTTCTTCTCGATTTCAATATCAGAAACCGTATTTTTTACTAACGAAAGTAACAACTGCTTCTTATCATCAAATTGTATATCAAACACCTTGTTATAGACCTGTATAACAGCATCGACAATATCACCTTCAAGCTCGTCTCTATACTTCGCGTATTCTTCTTCAAGCTCCTGCTTCTTATTGGCTATCTCATTCTCAAGCTCCTGTTTTCTGCGAATCAGCTCATCTTCTTTTTCCTTAGCACCATCATTATAGCCCTCCAGGCGTTTCTGTTCAAAAAGCTCATCTGCATGGTTCTTGGCATCTTCAAGAATAGTCTCTGCACTTGTATTTGCCTCTGCAATTATCCTGTCAGCCTCAGATTTGGCATTCTCAAGCACACTGCCTGCCTCAGCCTCATCCTCCTCGTTTCCGGCCGCCTCAACAATATCAGCTACCAGTCCATCAACAAATCCATCATCATCCTTATGATTCTGCTCACTTAACTCCTTAAGCCTTAGCTCCATCTTTCTGTTGGAATTTATAATTCTGGCTTTGCTGCTCTGTTCCACAACATAATACTGCCTCACTAAATTAGACAACTATATCGTCACCTCCGCCTCGTGAAATAACGATTTCAGCAGAATCCTCAAGCTTACGAATAATAGCAACAATCTTCTGCTGGGCTTCTTCTACATCCTTCATACGGACAGGTCCCATAAAATCCATATCCTCTTTTATCATAGCTGCCAGACGCTTTGAAAGGTTTCTGAAAATAACATTCTGTACTTCCTCTGTTGAACTCTTAAGTGCAAGCTCAAGGTCTGCATTGTCAACCTCACGCAGCACTCGCTGGATGGCTCTGTCGTCCAGTAAGAGAATATCCTCGAATACAAACATCTTTTTGCGGATTTCATCAGCAAGCTCCGGCTCTTCGATTTCAAGAGACTCCATAATATGCTTCTCTGTAGTCCTGTCTACACTGTTTAAAATACTTACAATCGCATCTATACCACCCACGATTGTATAATCCTGATTTACAAGGGACGCAAGCTTACGTTCAAGCACTCTCTCAACTTCTTTGATAACATCCGGTGACGTTCTGTCCATCTGTGCAATTCTTCTGGCAACATCTGCCTGCTTCTCTGCCGGCAGTGCACTGAGCACCATTGATGCCTGATTTGCAGGAAGATATGAAAGAATCATTGCAATAGTCTGTGGATGCTCATCCTGTATAAAGTTAAGCAGCTGACCAGGCTCAGTCTTTCTGACAAACTCAAAAGGTCTAACCTGAAGTGATGCAGTCAGTTTGGCGATAACGCCCTGAGCCTTCTCATTTCCAAGAGCTTTCTCAAGTAATTCCTTGGCATATCCAATACCACCCTCAGCAATATACTGCTGAGCCAGACACACCTGATAGAACTCATTTAAAATATCTTCCTTGTCCTGTGGAGATACGCTTCTGGTATTAGCAATCTCCAATGTAAGCTCCTCAATTTCCTCCTCTTTAAGGTGCTGGAATATTGTAGAAGCCTTCTCAGGTCCCAATGTAATTAAAAGTATCGCAGCCTTCTGCACTCCACTATAATCGTTAGCCATAATTACTCCCAATCCTCATTCAGCCAGTTACGCAGCAAAAGCGCAACCGCGTCTGGATTTTCATCAACAAATTTTTCAATAAGAATTCTGGTTTCAGACTTCTCTGCATATCCAATATCATCAAGAGCCTCCTCATCTGATGTTGCATCAAGCAGAGACTCTACTGATAACTCAGCCTCAGGCTCAACCTCTTTGGCAGTCCTTGTGCTTCTAAATACCACAAAAGCAAGAAGGGCAAAGATAAGAACTGCTAATGCAATCTGGAAAATATCACTGTAGGAGATATTCATACCGCTCTTGTCTACAAATTCTGCCTGCTCATAGACAAGGAAAGTAATATTATCAGCATCAAAACCTGTAGCTGTGGCAACCATGGAAATAAAATCCTGGTCTACATCTGTAACCTTTACAGGGTCAGCATTGTCAAGCTTGAACTGGTCCCATGTGGTGTTTTTCAAATCACCATTGGCTTCCATAGCAGCCTGATCATATACAACATATCTTGTAGCTACAACAGATACTGAAGAATTGTCATAATCAATATTGCCTCCGTTGTTCTGTGTAGTTGTAATCTTTTCATCATTGAGATAATTATAATCATTATCAGTGATACTTGACTCAGAATAGGCATTATCCTGGGTAGTATATGTATTACCATCGTTTGCATCTGTACCTGGCACCGCAGCATCACCATTTGTGGCATTTGACTCATACAAGGACTCAGATTCTGTAAGGCTGTGATCAAGTCCATCTGGATATGAGTAGTTCTTCTCTGCTGTTTCTGACGTAGTAAAGTCAACATTAAGGTTCATGCCAACCTGAATATTAGAAAATACATTTGAATCCTCAAGTGTCTGGACAATCTCATCCTTCACCTGGTTCTCAAGCTTGTCCTTGTAGCTGAGCTGTGAGCTTGCAAGTCCTGCTGATGTCTCTGTATCTGTACCTGAATATAATATATTTCCCTTTGTATCAATAATTGTAACGCCTGCTGTAGTGTCATTCCCAAGCTGGGTTGAAACAAGTCTTGCAATTGCATAAGCCTGGTCTTCTGAAATAGAATCCTTCAAATCCAGTGTAATCGCAGCACTGCCCTCTTCGTCTTTGGAGATGATTGTACCATCATTGCTTGGCAAATCAATATCAACAGATGCATTTTTTACGAAATCAAGCTGTTTAAGATGATCCGTAAACTTGCCTTCCAGATAAACCTGATATTTTTTTTGTTTATCAGCCTCTGTTGTAGAAAAGCTTCCATCTGTGACATTGCTTATATCATAGCTCTGTGCTGGAATATTTCCCTGTGCGAGTGCCATCTCTGCATTTACCTCATCAGAGGAATCAACCATATACACCAGACTGTTATCAATCTGATATGATATTCCCGCATCATCCAGTATGTTCTTAACTTCTGATGCCTGAGAAGCATCCTCGCAGGCTATAAGCTGCACCATAGTAGGTCTTGACGCAACATATGCCAGAATAACCAGTGCTATAACCACAACCGCTGTTATACTGATTATAAGAGTTCTCTGCTTAGTATTAAATTTTTTCCACCATTCCAAGACCTTATCAATTATCTTTCGAATCTGCTCTGGCATTTAACCGTACCCCTTTTATATCTGCATCTGCATAATCTCTTTGTATGCATCAATCACCTTGTCCCTGACAGCAACTGTATATTGTAACGCTGTCAGAGCCTTTGACTGTGCAACGGCCAGATCATGCGAATTTTCTGACTCTCCAAGTGCAAAACGGATTGACTCCTGCTCAGCAGAGTTCTGTAAATCATTAGTTTCATCAATTGAGCTCATCATAGCCGATAAGACATCACTGAATGTATCTGTTTTATCATTTTTGACCAATGAGGATTCTGAAATTAGATTATTCAGATTATTCATTGATATTCCATCAATAGAAATTGCCATATGTATATCCCTCTATCCTGTGTATTATTGACCGATTGAAAGTCCCTTTTCTGCCATTGACTTGATAGCTGAAAAAGCTGTTGAGTTCGCCTCAAAAGCCCTTGTCGCATCAATTAAGTTAGTCATCTCTGTGACAGTGTTGACATTTGGGTACGATACATAACCATCTGCATCCGCATCCGGGTTAGATGGATCATACTCCTTTACAAAATCTGTGTCATAGTCCTCTGTAACTGATGATACCTTAACTCCGTTTCCAACGGCTGCATTTTTAGACGCTGAGTATATCTGACTGAAAGGTGTGACATCTCTCTCAGCAAAGGTAACCACTTTTCTCCTGTATGGTCCACCCTCTGCTGTGGATGTAGTAGTAATATTTGCAATGTTTTCAGATATGATATCCATTCTAAATCTCTGGGCAGTCATACCTGACGCTGCGATATTAAATGCTTGAAAAAGTCCCATTTCTTATCCTCCTGTATTATTTGCCTAAGGCAGCTCTCATCCTTGAAAACTCTGAATTTATGCTTGTTGTAAGAGCATCATATCTAATCTGCTCAGAGGCAAGCTCCACGTTTTCTGTGTCTATATCTACATTGTTTCCATCAAGTCTGTAGGAATAATTAGCTGAGTCCGTATAAATCTGTGCATTCAAATCGCCTATATCCAGTTCATTAATCTTATTATCCAGTGATTTGTGCTTGCAGTTTCCCAGTTTTTCTCTTAAGACGCTCTGGAAATCAATATCCTGTCTCTTATATCCAACAGTGCTCACATTTGCAATATTGTTATTGATTACCGATTCCCTTGTCCAGCTGGCATCCGCAGCCTTTGTAAGCACATCAACATAATTAAATGCGGTCGAATTTATCATCTTGCTCCTCCATCTTTCCAACCTAATAACCCTATAATATTTTATTATAATTTATATC
>ERZ1034946.268-NODE-268-length-33402-cov-26.679192_pt1 | contig 33402 bp, 30 predicted proteins | sample MGYA00520591_ERZ1034946 | MGnify/ENA primary metagenome ERZ1034946 (study PRJEB33766, sample SAMN09781753) | gut metagenome | biome: gut microbiome | host: Homo sapiens | place: Madagascar | study: EMG produced TPA metagenomics assembly of the PRJNA485056 data...
CTGAGAAAAAAGGTCTCACGCCCCTAAGCTGCATGATACACTTGCTGCCATCCATAACCGCAATCTCGTCCTGACTCATTAACTCCTTTCCGGTCTTTTGATAATTCAGACCGTAGGACTGGCTCGTACCTCTCGTATCCGAGGTATTATAAAGGTCAATTGTTTCTTTTCCAAGGATTTCTGCCAAGTCTTTCAGAGTATCTTTCTCTTTTCCTCCCAGAAACAGGGTAGTGTCGCAGTTTCCTTCAATCGTGGAAGCGTTGTCCCGGTACAGAGCCTTTAGCTGTGACTTTGACTGTAAAATAATAGAAGCTGATATTTCCCGGCTACGGATAGTAGCAATCAGCTTCTCAAACTGTGGAATCTGCCCGATGTTTGCAAACTCGTCCAGTAAGCACCGGACGTGGATCGGCAGTCTCCCGTTATATACATCATCCGCCTTGTCACAGAGCAGATTGAATAACTGCGAATACATGATACTTACAATGAAATTGAATGTCGCATCGGTATCGGAGATAATGACAAACAGTGCTGTCTTTTTCTCACCCAATGTATCAAGCTCCAGTTCATCATAAGCAGTCAGGTCACGCAGCTCCTTGATGTCAAATGGTGCCAACCTTGCACCACAGCTAATCAGAATAGATTTTGCTGTCTTTCCTGCGGCAAGTTTATACTTCTTATACTGCCTTACCGCAAAATGGTTTGGGTTCTTCTGCTCCAGCTCCTCAAACAGCAGGTCAACCGCATTTTTGAAATTTTCATCATCTTCCCTTGCTTCACTGGCATCCACCAGATCAATCAGCATGGAAAAATTCTGTTCTTCCTCCGGTGCTTCGTACCAGATATATGCGATCAGTGCCGTGTAATAGAGCTTTTCAGCTTTTACCCAGAAATCCTCAGAGGCTTGCTGTCCTTCCCCTTTGGTATTTACAATGATTGTGTTTACGAGTTTCAGAATGTCCTTTTCGCTCCGGATGTAAGCGAAAGGGTTGTAATGCATAGATTTTGCAAAGTTAATGGTATTAAGCACCTTAATCCGGTAATCATTCTTAGACAGCATTCTGCCGCATTCGACCAGCACAGTGCCTTTCGGATCAGTGACCACATAGGAACTGTGCATCTGCATAAGGTTCGGCTTCACAAAAAAGCGTGTCTTACCGGAACCGGAACCGCCAATCACAAGAATGTTTTTATTCCTTGCATACTTCGGCTGCTTTGGTCTGCCGGACATCATAAGACGCTCCGTTGCCGTTAAAAGCACGTTGTTTTCAAATACCGGATCGACATAAGGCTCTATGTCTTTGGCAGTTCCCCACCTTGCTGAACCGTATTCTACGCCCTGCCGGAATTTCTTTGCATTTTTCGCTTTATAATATACTACCATACGAAATCCTATCCCACATCCCATGCCAACCAGTAAATCCCTCGGCATAAAACTGGGAAACGGGTTTACAAACGCACCTCCCATCCCATTGATCGTGTCCAACACCTTCTGCAACGTGTTATCTCCTGCCTGCTGTCCATACAGCCATGAAACCTTATTAAAGACATATCCAAATATCACATAGGGAGCACATTTGAGGGCAAGCTGTTTCCCATTTACCCCTCTGCACTTTTCTTTGACAGTTTTCGGGATTGACTGCAAATCCTTTACAATCCCGTCAATGACCTTGCTTATAGGCTCTGTCCCCTGTCCTTGTTTTTCTCTCTGCTCCGCTCCCTGTTCTTGTTCTGTGCGATCATCTTCTGAAGTCCTTTCAGTTTCTTCCGTAATGACGGACGCTGTTGCTTTTTCTCATTAACTTTTACAAATTCCTTGAACGCCTGTGCAATCACATCGGCATCCTTACCCTTAAAAAATACAAGGTATTTTGGCGGCTCCGTGGTCTTATCCCGCTTTACAGCGAAATCTACATTGTACTTTCTCGCCACACGCTCAAAAGCCTTAATGTTATTATCCGTGACCTCTATGGACTTCGCACCCGCTCCCTGACCTACCAGCTTTTTCACCGGTATTTTCCCGTGGGAAGGCTCTTTATGTTTCTGATGCTCCAGATACATCTTCATCGCCTTCTGGAGAACACTTGCGGTCAGTTTGGATGTCTTGATTGCAAGGGCAATCGTTTTTTGTGTTGTTTCCTCCTGCATAAACACCTCCGATCTGCATCTTCCTGTGCATATGCCCCTCTAAGGTGGAACATACAGCCGATGTAATAAATACCTCATAATCCTCCTTTCCGCTTCTGGACATCGTGTCCAAAAGCAATAGAAAAGGGCAGCTACAAATCTTTCGACTCATAACTGCCCTAACGCTGTTGTATATTATTTTTATTTCGTCTTGCCAACTTGAAATTTTCTAAACATGCTACTTCCACTAAAATTCAAAAACTTTAGCATCTGCCACTTGCTTCAAATCATATACCAACACATTCTGAATTTCAGTAAACGCCTCATTAGTTACCACCCATCTTTGAATAACAGGTTGATTCATATAAACACTATTTCCCATTTCCGTTCTTAAGCCGTAATAATACTCAAATCTACCTATCATTTTATTATTTGAATCGACTATCTTTAAGCCATCATCAAAAACAATTTCCCATCCGAAATGATTTAGTGCACGTTGTGAAAACATACACATAATATTACTGCCTTTAAAACTCTCTACTCCTACATTATGCACAAGTAAGTTACAATGTTTTTCCTCCACAAATTCTTCACTTCGATGAATTAAAAGTCTTGCATTTCTCTCACAAGCATATAAAGCAAAATCCCTTTTCATCGTAGGAAAATCAATATATGTAGTCATAAAGCCTAAGAGTTCTTTCTTATAGCTATATTCCGTTAACGCTCCACCAAGAACTATTTCGTCATCACTAATTCCCATAGTGAAAATATTCTTTAACAATTTCTCCTTATCATCTTTATCCTGTTCTTCAAACTCATCAATTTTTACATTTAATATTTTGTTTTCTTGATATGGCAATATCGCTGGAGACTGCAACAAAACATAAGGTTCACTTGTAGAAAGAATAATTCGACTTAACGGAATTTCTGCTCCATCCCATCTTCCTTGATACCATTCTTTATACAATACCCTAAGAAAAGCAACATTTATATCGTACAAGGCTACACCGCACTGCTTTCTACCACCCACATCAAGCAGCATATTATCCGTATCACTGATTTGCTTCATATATGCTGCCACCTTGCTTTCTATGTCACTACAGTCATCCCACATTTCCTCGGTCATCCGTTTAAGTGATTCCATAACATATCTAGTACCGGTTAAATATTGTTCTTTGCTTTTTACAGATAATAGTTTTTTGGTGCTATATTCTGGAATGTCTGCAAAATATTTCTGTTTTTCCTTTTGCATCTCAAAACCATTTTTACCACATAATCTTTGTAACAAAATCCTTGAGTAAAATGCCGCATTAAAATCCGAATCATTGATATGTTTCGTAACCAAACTCTCTAGCAAAACTTTATCCATTACTTTAGTTTCAGTCAACAATTCATAAACCATCAACATCCATTCTTTAGCTCTATAATGAAATTCATCCCAATATTCTTCTATTTTCACCACTAATTCTGGATAAATTTGCAATAAATGATAAATGCCTCTTAATGCATTTTCTGCCGTATCAGCATTATCAGAAAGCATAAATACTATGAGAATCCTAATAAACAAATCCCGAAATGTGTCTATACTCTCAATGTCCATGGAACTATACACTCTTTGAAGATTGGTACCTGTATTCTCCTTAATGTTCTCTTCTTCATTACCTATTCTTCCGGCTGACGAAATCCATAAGTTGTGAGTATTTAGCAGATTATCCAAACCTTTTTTACAGTATTCCTTACCACATTGTTTTACTTTCCACAAACATAAATACATTATATTTTCACCTGGATAAAAGCTTTCTCTTCCCCCTTCTAATCCTGTCAAATAATAAGACCTTATATACTCATCAGCTATGGCATTGGGCAAATTACTTATTACATACTTTAAAATTTCTCTGTTTCTCCATCCATATCTTTCATTAACAAGTTCTTTCTCTAGAATTTTTTCTAAGCAAGAATAATAAGCCTCTCTATCATCACGCATATTCTCACATTCTTCAAATAACGCTTGTCTATCATGATAATCTAAATCCCCTGCCTGAAGATACTGCTCAATATAATTGTGCTGAACATTCCCACATATCTTTACCTCTGCCTTATCACACCATCTGCTCGGGATAATGTAACGGCTTGGATCAACACGAGCACTTATTTCAGCTTTACCCATTTTACATATTTTCTCATGTACAGATGATAATTCATTTCTTTTAGCACAAATCTCTATTGCTTTATCTAATGCTGCAATTGTTGAGTGATTTGAATCGTTTTTCCAATTCAAAATTCCTAATCCAAATGCCCAAATAGCTAATAAATCGTTTTCTGAAACACTTGCTTTTTTTAAATATCCTATCAAGCCTTCAATAATATATTCTGGCTGTTCTAATAATTCTGACATATATACAGGTGTAGATAAAACCTTTTTTATTGCATCTAATCCATCATCAAATAAATCGCCATATAATCTACAGTTTGCCTGATAATCAAGTCTGTTATCACCCAATTCTTCCATCTTTCCAGAAAGACTCTTTATCTGTTCAGTATATCTATGCGTATTATCACACCCCATTTCAAGTAAACTGTCATACCATTCTAAGATATCACTTAAGCTATATTCCTTATGAGAAGCATATCCTATAACAGACCATTTTGCCTTTTCCCGAGCAGCTGTAGTATTGATATAATTTTCTAATTGATATTTTTCAACCAAATTAAAGATATCTTTGATAATTCTATTTCTTTCACCTATAGGATTGTCCCAAACTCTGCCTTTTTCTCCGAGCCAATCCTGATACCAAACAGTTAATCTTTCTACATTATCTCTATAGAAATACCACCCTGCATCCATAACTTGATGGATTGGGTTATTTTCAAATATTTTTTCACATATATTTGAGATAGCTGATTTATACGCCTCGCTTTCCTGTGTTGCCAATATAATATACGCTTTTAAAATCAATGATGATATATTTCTTATCTGCAAATCTGTCACTCGTGGAATCCAATCTTTAATCATCACTAATGATAAGATCCGTTCCATCTCATATAAATGTTCTGCAAACTTCTGCCCATTATGTTTTGCATGCAACCAATATCCAAGATAGCAAAGGCAATTGAACCATACGCCATAATAACTTCTGTCCCTATGCGAATTCTTTGTTAAAAATTTGTCTAATACCCTTTGGGATACTATGAGTCGATCCACTGCTGGCTGTAAATAACTCACTACAACAGCATATATACTGTAATAATATATTTCATGCTCAAAATCTCCATGTGGTAATTCAATGCCTTGAATTTGATTATATACTTCTTCTCGATCATATTTATCATATTTTTCTATATTTCCAGAAACTATTCTCATAAAAAGATCGAAAATCAGTCCTAATTTGCTATGTACAAGTACATCCCTGTTTACCTTTTCAATAATACTAATTGAAGAAAATCTCAGCTCTCCCATTAACTCTATTAAAATATCAATTAAAACATTCGATCTAACAACAATATGGCAAATACTGATAAGGGCTGTTTCTAATTCTTTATCTTTATAATTTAAAACAGATTCATGCCAGAATGATTCACATAATCCACGCATAAAAACAGTTATTTCATCATTCCACTCAGATTCCTTTTCAAGCATACTATATTGCTTTGACCAACAAATCAATTTACCTAAATCGTCTGAAATTTCTTTTGCCTCTGTTGATATCATAATATAATCCGGATTTCTTGTATCTAACATTCCCTTGTCTCTCAAAATATTCCAAAGTTCCAATACATTTAATCCTTCAAACCAACGATTAAATAAATCAATAGTTCTTTTCTTTTTTCCTGAATAATACAAATCTTTGGCATACGATAGTACATCTGAAATCAAATGTGCATCCCATTGATTAATTGGTTCCACATAACATTCATATGGAGCCACACCCACATACTGCCTTACATCCCTAAATTCAGAATTCTCTATTTCATATTTAGTGTCTTCAAGCTTATTGATTGTGAGAATAGCTGTAGACAAAGATTGCAACTTATCATAATCAATTACCTCTTGCAAAAACAGTCTTTTCATTATGTTATTCGATATAGAGGTTAATTCCCAAAGTTCAACACCATTTACATACGCCTCGATAACAAACTTACTTGAAAAAACATCAACTATTTCTGCTTCTCTTTTAGCCATAGACATTAATCTAACAATATCAAAATAATAAGCTTGACTTTTATCATCTTTACATAAATAGTAATCCGTCAATGAATTGCATATTTCCTGCGTATGCTCATCATCAATATTTACAATATTTGATAAGAAAACTTTCACATCATTATGTAAAACATGATATTTCCCCACCTCCTCTACAATCAAAGGTTTTAATGTTTTCAACACATTATTCCAAGCAACTACAGGTATATCAAGTTCATTGAATATTTCTGCTAACATCTGTCCATCAACACGTTCATTCAAAAACGCAAATACACCTGCCAATTTGTAATCTACAAAATCATACTGTTTTAATGTACCAACAGCATCATTCCATATATTAGAATAATATTCTTCAATATTTCCGCTTAGTTTTCTGTCCGATAATTTTCTTTCTAACTTCATTGCATCCGCACATTGACTTGCCTCATATACCGCAAAAATAGCAGCTAAAGTGTTCTTTTCAGCATATTTTTCAACAATGTCCGTAATCACATTATATTCACTACTTCTCGTATCAGATATTTTTTGAGTTACAAGTGATAATATATCCCCTCTCTCAATTCCTGGCACATCTAAACGCTTTACACTATCATTTTTTCTCTTTAACCATAATGGATAATTCGGATAAGACTCTTGAGGTTGTCCGGATATCAACAATTTTATATTATCCGGAATATATTCTGGTCTAGGTAATGTAGCCAAAAATGTTTCTGAAACAATTCCTGCACGTGCTGCATGATCTATTCCGTCTATTGCAATAACAAATGTGCATCCAGTATCTCTTGCATACGCAGACGCTATTTCAAAAAAATGCTTTTTCATCTCTTCCAACGACATAAAGCAATTTTGTAATGGCACATTGTATTTATGTAAAGAACCTTTTAAGCACTGTTTTAATTGGCTAAACATCTCATTCCAGAAATGTTCCTTTTTTACCCTTTCCGAAACATCTATCGGCAAGTATTCTTTATCTGGCTGAATAGGTTCATAAGCATAATACCTAATTTTTATAATACTGTCTCTCTTATTGCATAGCTTACTGACTATATTTGTTTTTCCGGTTCCCGGTATCCCTGAAAGGAAAAGAACTTTTTCATTTCCAAACAATAATTCTTTTTCAATCTCTTCTACAAAATCTTTGCGGCTATCAAAAAATGGCTCTGCAGGCATTAGTTCATGATTATACGGAGAAATATAATCATCTATAGATAATGCTTCATATACATCTTCCACATAAATTCGAGAAGTATTTCTCACAGATGTTGTCCACTTCCTTAATGCATGATCAAGTTTTCCTAATAATTTGTCCGCATCATCCAAAGTAATCCTAAATGCTGTAGATAAGTGACCTAAAACCTCATTTTCTATTTCTTGTAAATCCTTCTGCTCGGTTTCAAGCTGTAATAATCTTAAGAATTTTAGTTTATCTTTGTTACTTTGAATCCCACTGAGCTGTGTTTTCCATTCATTCCAAGCTTCAGGATATTCTTCAAATACAATATCTTCAAAGTTTTTCGCAGATTTAATCTTTTCATTCAATTTTTTCCAAAATACGTCAAGTGCTGGTCTTACGAATGTGTCCTCCCCCTTTGTCATAGAAATTACTTGACCTTTTCTTCTATTCGTAAAGATTTGTGGAATAACTTCAGTATATCTACGACTCTCTTCTTGCCATGAATCTGCCAATTCGGCTAATAATGATTTACTTGTCTTTTTCGCAGAATAAACCAAATCTGCAAATGTCAACGTATCATCTGCTCTTGTATGTTTAACCTGTATACATAATACTTTTCCATCGCTATATGTTACAACAACATCATCTAATCCCAATCCTACATTTGCCTGCAATTCAACATATTCTATATTGTTTTCTTCATTTAACATATTAATAATCTGTTGCTCACCAACAGACCACTCATACCAATATGGATCTCCCATTCCTGGCTTGGTTTTTTCTGTATAATTCATCTTTCACTTCTCCTTTTTCAGCTATTCCCCTGCTCTTTGTCTCATCTACTTCTTTTTACGCCATCTGTCTATTTTCTTGCTATTATATCTAGATCCAATTTTTCTTTAATCTTAACTTAATTTAAGTATCCCCTGCAAACTAAAGTCTCAATAATTTAACGTATCATACTAACTAAAGAACAAGTGCAAAACTCCGCATACATCTTATCATCTTCCAGCCTTATATCATCAAGTAACAACGCCTGAAACAAAACATCCCACACCTTCACTAAGCTTACCATTCCATACTCTTTTTCCGTAAAGCCTTCAATCTGCATCTTCTGCAAAGCAGCTTCCTTTCTCGCCACCAGACAATGCGTATACAATGCCATAATATATTTATCTGATAACAGAAAGGCATATGTTTCGTTCCCTTGATATGTATATCTGCACTTTTCCAGATTTTCTTGTGATATATCGAAATAGCATCTGACCGTTTCCAAATATACATCTCCATTATACTGCGGCTTTAACTTCTTTGCATACCTTTTAATTGTTGCGAATATATTATTTCTTTCGATTGCTGTTCGAGTCCTCTTGAATACAGGTTTTCTTCCACGCAAATCCATATACACATTATTCAAAATAGTTTTTCCGGCATATTGTCTGAAATCCCTTATTCTTAACAAATAGGATAACACATCTTCCAATTTTTTCTCTGAGGTTATCTCCTGATACGAATAATCCCCAAATTCAATATGATCCAGCTTTTAAGGACTGCTCCCCTTTGCAATTTCTCGTTCCATTACTCTATTGATATCTCGCATTGATTCCATACTCTCTCCTTTCCACTTCTGGTCACAATGTCCAAAAGTAAAAAAGGGCAGTTACAAGATTTCTCCCATAACTGCCCTACCGCTGTTCATCTCAATTATTCAATTTCTGCCGTTTTTGCAAAATATGCTTTCCGGTCTGTGAGTGCTCTTTTCTCCTGTCCGGACAGACATTGAAATATCTCACTATATCCCATTCCCTCCATGGGTGTATCCTTTGCCAGTAAAAATAACTTTGTATCAAACCACTCCTGCCACAAATTCTCAAACATACTTCGACTGTCTGTGAAGGTAATTACATCCTCAAAACCCTGTGGTGGTCTATAATACTGCAATTTGACAAACCCATATCTCCCCGCATCCAACACCAGTATATTTTCAATTTCATACAGTTCGGTAAAGGCATTAGCAACTTTCTGGCATTTTAGCTGCTCATCCTCTGTAATATATGTTTCTTTCATACGACGACATCCTCTCCGTTTTTTACATTATATCTCTATTATCACACTTTTGGACATCGTGACCAGAAGTGCCTGCAATCATCTTTATTATCTCCACAAATACTGCGATCATCCTTGCAATTACGATGATACCACCTATCAGACCACCAATGATGCCGTTAAATGCCAACACCCCAATGCTCCCAGCAATTCCAAAATTTTTAGGGATGAGGAACATACACATTTTCCGAATCCCATAGGGAAAACCTACCATAATCCAGAAAAGGAAGTAATCAAATCCGTTTTCCTGTTGGCATACCGGATAACACATCAGTATCCATAAAACAAGTATCAGTACCGAAACTATCATCTTAAACAATACCCTTTTCATGCCAGCCTCCCCCATACATATCATGCTGCACTTCCTGCTGATAATAATGATTTATTGTTGATGGCGCATTATACAGTGCCGTAACCATGTATGCCTTAATGTTTGAAATTTTGGTTGTCGTGTCTTTCATACACCCCATCACATACTCCAGATGACTGCTCCTCAGCTTTAAGAATTTTGACTTTACAAGCTCATAGGGATACTCCTCCCCCGCAATCCGTATCGTAGTCCGCTTTACACATACAACCTCACAGATCAATTCAAATAATTCGTCATACAGTTCCCTGTCATTTATTTCATCATATTTCATGTGATGATCGTACTCAATATTTTCTTTGATAATCTCTATGTATGCATCTGCTCCATCCATCCTATCATCGGTCTGTTTTCCTTCACCGGATGGGTAGATTGGATTGGTATAACTCATATCAGTATAATTTATATCAGTCTTATTATAGTTAGTATAAATAGGGGCTAAATCCTGAACTTCTGCAAGTTCAGTTTCTGAACCTCTTGAAGTCTGCTTTTTATACTTCTGGCGGTTCAAATTTTGTACCTCCTGAAGTTCAACTTCTGAACTTCTAGAAGTATCAATATTAGACTTCTTGAAGTTCAATTTTTGAACTTCTGTGGATTTTCCAGTATTCTCAGGCTCTTTTACCTCCTGTTCCGCTGACATTGTAGCAAAGTTTTTCACATAGATAATATCCGGTTTGCCAAGACCTCTGCGCTTTTTTTCAATTAACCCAATCCCTTTTTCGGAATCCAGCTCTTTCATAATCTTGACACAGGTTGCTTTCGCACATCCCAAATCCTCCATAATCGCATCCACCGTATAGATGATATAAGCCCTGTTTTCCTCGTCCAGCCATCCATTTTTCATAGACAGTGACATCCGATCGAGCATCAAGCCATACAGGAGCTTGGCATCGCTGCTAAGCCCCTTGAATCGCTCATCTTTAATCAACAGCCGGGGGACACGATAAAAAGAGAACTGGTCTGCTTCAATTCCATAGTAGTAATCAAATTTTGTATTCTCGTCCACTTTTTCATGCCTCCTTTGCCGTTTATTTCTCACTGTTTGAACTATTCCACTCATCCAATAGCTGGTAGATAACATTTTCAATCTGCTCATTGGAATAATATTCCGGAAAATATCTGCTGATCTTGTCTGCCTTGATGGTTACTTTTCGCTCTATCGGTTTCGATTCTGTCAGGATCAGCCTTACCATCGGTAATGTCAGTTCATCACTTTTTCCATGCTCCTTCAGCTTTGATGCCTGTGCTGTTGAAATGATCACTCCGGTTTCTTCAAGAACAACCTGCACCCACTCCTGTTGCTGTTCTGTCAGAAATGACAGCTCTACGCCCTGCACGATTCCAATTTTCTTTTTATCGACCATATCTAAAAGCGCATCTGATAAGCGGGCAAGGTAAATATACCTTTGTACTGTTTTTGCACTCTCTCCGGCAGTTTCCCCAACTTCATCCAGACTGTTGCCTTTTCCTTTTTTGCCCTGATGTTTTACAGCTTCATATTTCATAAAATAAGCTTTTGCCTTTTCACTCGGAAGAATGTCCTCCCGCTGAATATTGGAATCTACCATGATAATCGTAGCTTCGTCATCCGTATAATCACGGATGAACATCGGCATTGTAGTAAGTCCGACAAACTCACAGGCGTGTCTCCTGCGATGTCCGGCAATAATCTCATAACCGCCATCTTTCATTGGTCTGGCAATGCCTGGCATCAATACTCCATGCTCCCTGATGCTTTCCATCGTTTCCTGCATCTTTTCATCATCCAGTACCTTAAATGGGTGTCCTTTGAACTCATGCAGTTCTGACAATGCGATTTCTTGTACCTGTTCTGTTCCTGTCTGTGGCTGCTCCGTTCCAAATAAATCATCAAAGCTGTTCAACTTCACCTTTGCGGCACTTCCAGTCTTACTCATTGCCAAGCACCTCCTCCGTCAGTGATTGGTAGGCACTTGCTACCTTGCCATTCGGATCGTGCTTATAAATGCTCACACCTTCCGCAGAAATCTCCGCAGCTCTTACCGACATTGGAATACTGTTTTCAAATATCCGCACTCTGCTTCCATAATTTTCAATCAGCAGATTGCTGATGTCCCTAGCATAATTGGTACGATTATCAACCATTGTAAGCAAAATTCCCTCAATCTCCAGTTTCGGGTTGATCTGTCTCTTTACTTTTCCAATAGTTTTAATCAGCTGTTCCAGACCTTTTACCGGCAGATACGCTGCCTGTACCGGAATTAAAATACTGTCCGCACTGGTAAAAGCATTTATCGTAATCATGCCGAGTGATGGCATACAGTCAATCAGAATGTAATCATAGCGGTCTTTCTGCTGTTCTATGTAAGTACGAAGCACCATCTCCCTGCTCATAACATTCACAAGTGAGGTTTCCAAACCGGAAAGCTCAATATTTCCCGGCATGAAATCCACACCTTCCTCATGTCTTAAAATGCCGTACTCCGGTTTTATTTCCTCATCATTGATAATGGCTGCCATAATGGTTGCAAGTGTAATTTCCAGTCTGTCCGGCTCCTGAATACCAAGACTTGCCGTAAGACTACCCTGTGCATCTGCATCTATCAGTAAAACTTTCTTTCCCTGTTTTGCCAGTCCGATTCCTAAATTGCTTGTTGTGGTGGTCTTTCCAACTCCACCTTTCTGATTTGCGATTGCTATTACTTTACACATGATAAATTCTCCTATTCTCTACTATTTTGCTTTTATCTGCTGCTCTTTACATTGCTTTTCTGCACTTCCGCATAAGCTCTGTAATATTTGTTTGTCCCTTTATTGCTATAAAGCTCTGATATCTCCAGAACTTCTACTTTTGGATGACGCTGTAAGATTTTCTGAAACCATACAATGTCATTCTTCGTTCCCATCAATCTGACTTTTAACATTAGTCTGCTCCTCCAAATAAAGCATACAGTTCCCGGTTATAAGTCGCATACTCTGGATAGCGGATCTGTATCGCCTGCCAAAAGAAAGGTGCATAGGCACAGCAGAACAAGTCCTCCACTGTATACTGCCTGCACTCGTTTACCTGTTCCTCTGTTTTTGTATAATCATCTACACTCGGTGTGCCGTTGCAATACAGGTTAAATGCCATTCGCACCACCTTCATACTGCCACTGGTCTGCCAGCCTTCATGCAAGCACTCAGTTTTTACACATCCCGTCTTAAAATCATAGATGCTTTCAACATTTCTTCTCGTATCATCACTGATACCAAGGCAATAGCAAAGTGCCTTGTGGTACACATCCTGATAGCGTACCTCTTTTAATTTTTCATAGTAGAATTTTTCATGTGATTCGCTGATAAAATTGATTGTCTGTTCCTTTTTGTTTTCTGCTCCTAACGCTGTGTTGTTCATGTTCTGATCCTCCTTTAGATAAATAAAAAGGACTTTACTAATTGTTTTCACAACTAATAAAGTCCTAAGTTTCATATTCATTTCTAAATTCGTGCTAGGGATTTCTTACTAATTTTTTGTTTTAGTAAATTCTTAGTAAAATGTTCCCATAGAGTCCAAAACATACGATAAATTCAATGTTTTCAGAGTTTTCGGAAAATAGTGCCGTGGCAGATGAAAAGTATCTTTATCATTGTTTTGTTTCTCCTTGTTTTGCCCCGATATGCCCTGTTTTGCAAGGATTGCCGGGTATTTGCGAAATGTGCACTTAGTCTGCCATCTTGGCAAAATACGGCAAGATGAAGCAAGTTATTACTACCTGTTAGTAGTAAAATTAGTAGTAAAAGGGTAAGGGTTACTACTAAGGTTTTTTACGAATTTCTTCTTTTTCTGATAGTTCTATTATTTTTTCAATAATATCTTTATCATGCTTGTTTTTCAATTTTTCTTGCGGTCCCTCATATTCCAATATAGAATCTTCTACAACACGGGCTCCCGGAATGGTGTAATCAACATTTTTTTGATTATATATATCCTGTAATATTCGTGCAGCTTCTTCATATTTGCTTATACAACATTTTTTATACTTCTTTCCACTTCCACATACACATTTATCATTCCTTCCAATCTTACCTTCTATACTTGTTTTATATGTAGACATATAATCGAAGGAATGGGCATTCATATCCTTGTCTTCTTCATAGAAAAATACTTCTCTTTTTATAATCCTATCTTGAATACTTCCGTCACTATATTTCATAATACATTTAGTTGGGCTAAAGGTTTCAAAATGAACATTTTTAACGCGTTCTAATTCATCTTCTGTCTTCCCTACACATTTAACATATGAATTTTGGTAAATGACATCATTTATTTCCTGCACTTCTTTCTCATCCAATTTAACAAACTTATTTTCCTTTATATAAACCGGACATCTGCCATAGAAAAATACAATATAGAACTTTGATGATAAAGGAATTAATATCATTGTATCTTTCATCCCGATTTGCCTATTGGATGCATTAGAAAATCGATTTTTATATTTTAATGCGACAGTAGAAACATATTGATCACTCAATAAAAGTTTTTCTTCCTCATCACAGATAATGGCACATTTATAGCAATTACAAATTGTATTGCGCAGCCCTCTAATATATCCTACATCCATTATATTCAGAAGCATTCTTTCAACCCGAACTTCCTTTGGATTCTCAGCATCCATTGAATACTCCCGCAATAATGCCCCACTCCTAAAATAAAACAACAAAACATATGGAATAATACTGTCTATTTTATCCTTAAACGGAATAATATTATCTCCATCTCTACAATATTCTTCTATTTCAGTTATTAAAGAATCAATCAATGGAAATGCCTTAGATTCAAACTTAGCAAATAAATCCTCTATGGAATTTTTTTCTATCTTAGAATGTTCATAAACATAATTCTGTGACATTGTATCAACAATGCTTTTTTTCGTAACTATACTCTTATCAATAAACAATTCATAAATTTTCTTCTGCTGGTCTGCAAAATGTTTTAGAATACCTTGCGAGACATAGTGTTGTTTTTTTGTAATACCTATCTCTATCACTCCTTTTTTATCATAAACGAAGAAACTCCATTATTTCCTCATTTGAAAATCCCACCCACATTAAACTCATCACTTTAATCAGCCTATCAAACTGAATAATAATATATTGTAATTTATTATCTGAAGCAAAATCATAATAATATGCATATCCGTGTACAATATCAATCCTTGTTTTCTTTATCTCTTCACTCACCATTTGAGTATTAAGAGTTGACTTCTCTAATATTTCAGGAAATAGATCAAACATAAATACTAATTCCCTTTTTAACGTCCAACTTTTACTTTTTGCTTTCTTTGGTTCTATTTTTTCAAATAAATATTCAAAAGCCATAACCTGCTCAATGAACCGTTGCGGTGAATATTCTGTTTTTGTATTTGATAAATGACCTAACGGAACACTTCTAGTTATTTTACTTCCACAATCCTGAGCAATATTATTCAAAATCTTAGGTACAAACTTCATAACATCAAGTTCAAAAAACATTACATCTTTTACAGAAATGTTATCTTCACATATATTATCAGAACAAAACCACCCTGCCAGCATACCATCATTATACAGAGCAATTCTTTTAAAAGAAACATCTGCTTGTGAATTCATAAACATGGAAAACCTATGCAAAGTGCGTACAATTTCAGCACACTCTAAGATTGCCCCTTCTTTAAGCCTTATCCTCACATCTCCATTACGTTCGAAATCCTCTAATAAACCCAAGTTTCCGTTGTGTCCTATACAGTACTTTAGATTATAAGTATTGTCTCCCATTTCAAACGGAATTGAATATACCTCTTTAATATCTACAGCAAAATTTATCCCAGTTCTTGATAAATCGATATAGTTATATTTATACCGAAAAACATCATCTAAATATGACGACTGAATACCAATTTCGTTATATCCCTCTTTCACATGAAGATTTTCCACAATGTAACAAGACAGATAGCAAGTACTTCCCAATGAATGCTCAACTAGGATGGTTATTTTTCTGGGTTCCGTCCCAAGGCTAAAATATACTCCTGAAAGAATATAATTTCTCTTTTTATTATGTTCCTGCATAAAGTCATTCAATATTTTATCATCAGTAAATAATTCCATTCTGTATTTATCTATTACAAAAGGAATCTTCCCATTTTTATATATAATAAATCCTTTTACCATATACGCTCTCCGTTTTTATATTAAAAATTTTAACACATCTTCCATCTCAAAATTCCAGTTCTTTCCCATTTATTATATCGTCACCATTATCATTTTTCCATCGAAAAAACGCCCCAGTAATAGGAGCGTTTCGTAAACGTCAAATCCTGCGCCTTAGTAGTCTAAACCGTAGTATTTATGCGTTTTCCCGACATATTATGCCGTACTCTGCCCCACTTTGCCAAACCCTACATTATAGTAAAACTAAACTGCTGTGACAGATGAAAAGTACTTTAATCATAATATCTTATATCCTCTCACATAGTCTCAAGTCTTGATTTTACAGGCTTTGTGGAACTTTTTCAAAATCATGTATTTTCTCATATTTTCTCATAAAATCTCGTATTTTTGAGAAATTAGGGGTACAAATACCAAAACGTACCCCTACGCCTTTGCCTCATTTACTACATTTAAATTGCAACAACTCTCTTCATCTCCGCCTTTGCATCACTTGCAATCTTATCCGTAACATCAAATTTCTTTATACGAGCACTCTGATCCGGGTCATACACTTCCACAGCTCCTTCAGCGTCGCCAGACACAATATTCGCATACGAAACACCGGCTTCTTCCAAACGCTCTTTCAGAAGTCGGTTTTCATCCTCCAATGCCTGTATCCTGGATTGTAATGATTTGATTGTATCTGAATATTGTTGCGTAGGTTCCTTCATCCTTATCACACTCCCAGCTTCCCCATAACCTCTATCTTCTCATATTCTCCGGTTTCCGAATCAATAACAATCATCGCAGACTCTCCAATTTGTCCTCCATCTCTATAGGTCGAGAACACATCTGTCGATATGATGCCGTCTTTTTCAAATATCTTCTCCACCGGAGTATGCCCTACCACCTGTTTGTATATATCTGCTCTGAATATCTCTCTGGTCTCATACTGTGGTCTGAACCATAAGGGTGATTCATCATTCCAGAGATAATCATGTGGAGCATCGTTTACCGCTACAATAACTTCCTCTATATCAGCATCCAGCAGATCCTTGTTAAGCCATCTTAGGAAATCAGCTGTAAGCCCTCCATGGGAGAAAAGCACATTGTCAATCCGATGCATTATGTTTATCTGTACCGGACTCTTAAGGCGGTTCTCAAGTTCTTAAAGCTTTGACATTACCGTCCTCTCGGCATAGGGAGAATATCCGGTCTCAAGTCTTCCCCACGAGTAGCTGACATCATGATTACCGTAACACCAGAGAGTATCCGGATAGTCCTCAGCAAATGCGATTGCCCGATCAAATGTTTCTTTATATCGTTCTATCTGAAATTCCATATTCCAGTCATCCGGCATATCCATCAGGCACACAGCCCGATCCGCCTTACCGTCTCTTAAGATTTTCTCTGTCCTGTCGAATATCCATGGTTTTAGATGAATATCAGGAATCACAAGTACTCGCATAACTCCATCTCCTAAAATTGATATACAAACTTGTAACAATTTTCTTACAAGTAAATCTCCTTCAACAACTCCACACCTCTATCTCTATCAAATGGCATCCCCATCTGCAAAAGTCTTATTTCCGATTCATCTACTGCACTAATTTCCTCAATGTACCTATGTATGCATTCTGTTACAAGTCCTTCTGACTCCACTTTTATTCCGGTAGTAACAATCTGAAGCAATCGGAACACATCATATTTGTGCTTCTTTAAATCCTTTTCATTTACATGCTCGCCGGCTCTTTTTCTGTCCAAAAGGTTAATCCACGCATACATTTTGAACGGAATCAGATGCTCCGCCCCCAAAACACCAATACCATCAACCACTCTGCGTCCGGACATCATAAATTTATAGAAGTCATCGTTCAGAAGAATCGCTGATAAACTGGAAGTATCATCATCAATATGAATCGGAATGATTCCCTCTTCTATTTCAAGATGATATCCCGGCTTTCTTGAAAACAACTCAATCATAGTAGGATAACCGAATTTTCCTTCTGTGAAGCGGTAAAAGTGCATATTCTGTTCATTCTTCCATCCGCACTTATAGCCGCCTTCTTTTATGTATTCCCAGAATACGCTCGCAAATTCCGGGAAGTTATCCTCCATAATCAGGATCATATCAATATCTTTTGTCGCTCGAAATGGCAAGTCTGCCTCTGAGAGTAGAATATCGCAGGCAGTTCCCCGATAATAGTGTAATAATCCGTATAATCTTTAAATTTTTCTCTAAAAGAGTCTATCCCTGGTACCATTTATAATTTCTCCAACAGTTCCTCAATACTCATTTCTATTCTTTCGTCTTCGTTACCTTTGAATGTACATGCCAGTGAAACAGGATCAACACGCCTTTCTCTTGCAAAATAAGAAGGATTGTATTTCCATAATTGTATCTTCAAGCAGTCGTCTGGGTCTTCAGATCTGGCATCCACAATTTCCAACTGGTCAACAACTTCCTCGCCCTTGTAGATTGCACGTTCCTCTATTCTTGGTTGATTCAATTCTGACTCCTGACTAAGTGCAGTTTCTCCTGCGCTAAATGATTCAAAGGTTGCTTCATATCGCATAATTGTAATCACTTTCTGGACCGGATTAATCAAATATCCTTTTGCATTTTCATAATACTCTTTCCGTGAGTAATTTCTCTTAACAGCAATCTCTGTTTCTGATTTCATCTGCTGGATGAGTCCCATTTCCTCTAATTGCGCTGTTGCTCTTGTAATGGACGTCTTGGTAAGATTCAGCTTGTTCGCAACTTCACTTTTTAACACAGATTCCTCATCACTCATATATAACAATTCAAGGAACACCATCTGTGTTGCCGGCATCATCTTATCCGCTTTGACAAGCTGCTTGCGATACACATCCTGCAATACAATTCCCATAAATGGTAAGAATACATTTCCCGGCAGATCCACAAACGGAACTCCGCTTTTTACCAGAGCATTTCTCATGGATACGTTGTTTAACGCTACTTCATATGCTACAGGGCACTGCAATGCTTCCTCATACTTTGCTTTCTGCTTTTTCATTGCAGCAACACTTAGTTCCGTTTCCTTCATAACATCTATTATGGCAAAGGTAACACCATATATTTCAACCATCACAATATCACGCATAGTCATAAAGATTGGCAATGGCAATTTATTCTTGTATTCTGCTATTTTTACTTTGCAGCCAAAATACTGCTCTAATTGCTTTTTCATATGTCATCTCCTTGTAACATATTTTTGTTACCTTTCAATATTTTATGTTATTTCATTGTAATCAGCTTGGTTTCTATGCATGTTTAGGTAAGGTATACGATTATTATTAATAGTATTATATGCAGAAATACGCGAAAAACAATCGTATTTTTTTACGATTGTTTTTTCGCGTATTCAAAAATAAAACTCTGCACAGCAACTTTATAGGTGAACTACATTCTCCAAATTTCTTTTGATATAATTCGTTGCTTCTGCCCTTCTCGATTATTTATAATCAGATTATATTTTAGCCGAAATACATTTTTTACATATAGTTTTCACCTTCCCAGATTTATAATGATCTCACACTCGCCAGCACCACATACACCGCAATACTCACCACACAGTAAAGTGAGTTGGTCGTCGATGCATATCTGCTGCTGTCTTCGTCTTTCAGGAAGGACTGCATGCTGAACGTCGCAGGAGCCGACATGTAGCAGATCACGGCAATATCCCGGATCGTATCGCTGCCCAGAATTCTGTTCATGGCAAAAAGGACCGCTGCCGCCAGGACAAACTGCAATGCCGCACGCAGTACGATCGTCCGCAAAGCCTCTTTCAGGATTGACTTATCCGGTGCGATATCATAACCGACCACGATCAGAATCATCGGAGTTAACGGTGAAGTTGCCAGATCAATCACAGCAGAATAGACCACTCCCGCAGGAGAGGCTTGTAATAATCCGATTACATGGGTAAGACCGAAAACCACGCCCAGAACCGCGGCAATAAACGCCGGATTTTTCACCGCACTGTGGCAGACATCCTTCACGGTACTCTTCCTGCCGTCCTGCACCTGTTCCAGCAGATTCATGTATACACTGAACCCAAACAGTAATCCGGCGATATCAATAATTGCGATCTTCGACAGGTTTTCATTGCCGCACAGATTCATGAACAGTGGGTAGGCGATCATACCGCCTTCATATACCGACACCATGAACGGTGTGTATTTCTGATACGCTCCCCGATTCAAAGGTTTCATAGCATATCCTGCCAACATAGATACCACCAGCATGACAAAGATGATTCCTACCTGAATCAAAGTATTCACACTGTAGTCAGCCGTGGACAACGCATTAAAAATCGCAATCGGCAACAGCAGTCTCGTCACCAGGAATTTTATATTATCCACGCCTTCTCTGGAGATCCATTTTTTAATACGGCACAGCCAGCCGATGAAAAGCATGGCAATTACAGGCATTACAGTTGTTAAAATCTGAATCATTGGTATCTCTCCGTTTCCTTACTCATTTTTCCTACGAACAGTATATCACTATCTGATTTTCTTTGATATCTTTTTCCTGTATTTTGCTGTGCTTTTTCTATGCCTCCCTCTGCGCAGCCTGCGGTGAATTCTCCCATAAAAACGCAAACCGCACATCCGTGAAAGATGTGCGGTTTGTTCTATCTCATAACCCCCTTTTACCTATTACTTTCTGATCGTGTTTTCATATTCCGAATACCCGGTTTCGAATGTTAAGGAGATAAACGCAAGAATCAAAAAGTGTCGATTGCATGATTTTTGATTTATTTATCATGTTCCAAACGCCAGTTAATGCATCTGGTAAGATAATCCACATAATCCTCGTTCTTGCACATTTCTTTTCCCGGCGTATCAGAGATTTTCGCCACGTCCATACCGTTGCAGGCCGTCGTCTTCATAACGATGTTCAGTGCCTCCTCACAAGTATCGTTGGCAATGTAAGTGCCGATACCGAAAGCCACCGTGACACGGTCCTTGAAGGCTTTTCGCAGCTCGTTGGCGCGTTCAAAATCCAGGCTGTCGCTGAATAACAGTGTTTTGGTCTTCGGATTGATTCCGAGAGACTGATAATGTGCGATCATCTTCTCTCCCCAGGCAAAAGGATCCCCACTGTCGTGACGCACACCGGAAAACAATGTGGAATAGGTCAGCTGGAAGTCTTTCAGGAAGCAGTCTGTGGTAATGGTGTCGGTTAAGGCGATTCCGTTTAACACGCCATATTCTTTCACCCAGGCATCCAACGCATACCAGTTGGAATATGCCGGATTGTGTTTGTGATTGCCCTGTCCGGTACACATGATCCACTCGTGCGCCATAGTTCCTACCGGCGTTACGTTCCATTTTTTAGCCAGATATACATTGGAAGTTCCGATGCACTTAGACTCCTGATACGCTCCGTTATGGGCAACCAGTTCCTTCACCGCCAGCTCCTGTGCTTCCGCGGACAGACGTCTGCGCAGCCCAAATTCACTGAAATTGCCAAGACAGTATGTGCCGTCAACAAGTTTCTGCACTTTATCCGTCAGCCGCTCGCGGAAAGAAGCATACAGCTCCTCATAATCATAGTTCATCCGGAAAAAAACTTCGTTCACGATTGCCAGCGTCGGAATCTCATACATAGACGTATTCAGCCAGGAACCTTTTGTCTCAATCGTAAGACCGCATGCCGCATCCGTACCGATCTCAAAATCTTCATATCTGGGCTGCCACAACCGCAGGAAATCCACATAGGAGCCCTTGATCCATGTCACATTTTCCAGATAGTCAAGTTCCTCCTCAGTGAACCTGAGACCGCAATATGCCTTGATCTGTGCCTTAATCTCTTCCACCATCTCCGGGGTGAAAAATACATCGGTATTTCTGCACTTAAAGGTCCATGTGGTCTTATAACCGCTGAACTGATGATAAATGCACTGTCCCATGGAGAATTTGTACATATCGTTCTCCAATAAGCTGTTGATGATCTGTGGTAATCCCATGATTGTCCCTCTCTCTTCCCATATATATTTCAATGATCTATTTCACTTGTCCGCAGCACGTATTTTACATCACCTGCTTCCTTTCATTACAAGAATAATTTTCTGACCTTCTCTGCGTCAAATACGACTTCTTTTAATCCGTCCACTTCGATCTGATATAAAGCATTGGCTGCCAGATGCTCCGCTGCCTGCTCCAGATCACGGATACCGCTGGTATTGGAATAGATCTCTACCACTTCATCCAGACCTTCTTCGGTAACGATACACTCATTTTCTTTCAAACCGATACGCTTCAATACCTTCGGCAGCGCAAACTTAGAGAAGATAATCTTCTTCTCTTCCGGGGTATAATCCGGGATGTCGATCACCGCAAAACGGGACATTAACGGTGCGCTGATCTGTTCCTTGTCATTGGCAGTGGCAATCGGATAGACGCCAAAGGTAGGTACGGTACATTCCATATAATTGTCCGTGAATCCCAGATTATCCAGCAATGTCAAAAGTACATCCGCCGGATTGCCGTTGCCCTTGCCGCTTGCCGCCTTGTCCAGCTCATTGATGATAAATACCAGATTGGACTCTCCGGCCATGGAAAATGCTTCCATAATGATACCGGGCTTGGCATTGGCATAAATTCTGGAGCTTCCGGTCAGCTGTTCCGGATCATTGATGGAACTCATGTCCAGGGTCGTCCATGGCAATTTCAAAATTCTTGCCACCGCATAAGCAATCTGGGATTTACCGGTTCCCGCCGGTCCCACCAGAAGCAATCCGTATGCCGGCAGCGTATGGGTACGATTGATCTGGATAATAGTCTCCATGATTCTCTGCTTGACCCGTTCCATGCCATACAGCTCCTCATCCAGGATCCGTCTGGCTTCCACGGGATCAATTGCCTCAAAATAGTTACCCTTCCACTGAATATTCATCATGATGGACAAAGCTCTCTGCGCGTGTCTTCTCTCTTCCGGAGACACCTCGTGGGATCTCGCCACCGCCAGGTTCCTTCTCGCCCACAGGCGGATATTTTCCGGCATGGTACGCCCTGCACAGGTCATAAAATCGGAGATGCTCTGAATGCTGGTGAGTTTCATATCATCGCCGTCTTCGTCTTCCTCCTCGCCCTGTTCTTCCTCCGCAGGAGCACTGCTTGCAAAAAGACGTTCCATCATGAACTGTAAAAATCCGTCCTCCGCGGAAAGCTTGGTGCCACCGCCAAAAGCAGTCTCCCGAATCTTATATACAGCATAACCGTCCGGACGATTTTCTCCGGAAAGACGCACATGGATATGATTCTCACCAAGCCACTTGATCAGGCTGACAAATCTTGCATCGATTTTCAGAATGTCCGCATAAGCGCTGCTGCCTTCTTCTTTAAATTCAAAATTGGTCCGCTTGCTCTGGTTGCCGAACACACCTGTCGCGTGGTGTTTCCACTGATTTGCACTGTTGTCCAGCACTAAGATCGGTTTCTCCGGGCTTGCCCCGGACTCATTGGAACAAAATGTGGTATAGGTACACACCGGATCCTGCTTTTTCTCTTCTTCTGAGGTGCTGCTGAAATCAAATACCGGCATAGTTTTCTCCTTTTGCTTATTTCAAAGCATATCCTTCCTGCTTTGGCTTCTTTCTTCTCTGCTTACTGTTTTGTTTCCTGTTTTTCTTCCTGTTTTCTAGCCTGAACCTTCTTGGCATCGATCAGATGAAACTGCTTTACCAGATTCGTCATATTCTCAGACTGCGCCAACAGTTCCTCGCTGGTCGCGGACAATTCTTCTGCCGCAGCGGAGTTGGACTGTACGATCTCGGAGATCTGGGTCACACCACTCTCCGCCTGATTCATGGCATCTGCCTGGGTTGCGGAGATCTGGGTCAGTTCTTCCGAATCCTGTGCGATCTTCTGTACTCCGTCCACGATGTCACTCAGTGACCTGGATACATGATCTACGGCATCATTACCTGCATGAATTTCCTCCAGGGTGCCACCGATCAAGTCTCTGGTATTGACTGCGGACTGTGCGCTCTGCTCCGCCAGCTTGCCGATCTGGTCTGCTACCACAGCGAAGCCTCTGCCTGCCTCTCCGGCTCTGGCTGCCTCAATGGACGCATTCAGGGACAGCAGGTTGGTCTGACTGGCAATATCCTCGATCTCACCGATGATATTACTGATTTTCTCGGAAGTCTCGTTGATCCGTCCCATGATCTCCATGAGTCGGTTCATCTCCTGACGTCCTTCCTCCGCTTTCTGAGAATACTCTTTTGCCTGTTTGCTGGAATTCCTGGTATGTTCCGCGGTATTATCCACCATTGCGGTAATATTCGTGATCGTAGCCTGCAGCTGTTGTACGGCTCCTGCCTGTTCCGTAGCACCTTCTGCCAGAGACTGTGCGGCATCCGCCAGACTTCCGGCGCCCATGGACACCTGTCCGGATACCTCATCTACATTGTACAGTGCTTCATTCATCTTATATTTCATATCGCGAAGTGCCTGCTTCAGTTCTTCCAGATCTCCCACATACAGATCCGGATAACGGAATTTTACCGTCCAGTCACCGTTTGCCATGGCTGTCAGTGCCTGGTTCACATCCTCGATGATCCTCCGGAGATTGTCCGCCATCTGCGTGGCTTCCTCCGTCATGTCAGCCACTTCATCCTCTGTATCCACTACCGGGAATTCTGAGGACAGGTCTCCGGAAGCAAATCCCTTCAGTCTGTCCGCCAATGCCTTCAGAGGACCGGCAATTTTCCGCGCGATATTTTTTCCCGCCTGTTCGGCACCCACAAAGCCCAACACAATGATCAGTAAGATCACCACAAAAATAAGTACTCTGAAAACATCCAGCTTCTTTTCCATGGCATTGCCGTTCTCCACGCTGCTGTCCAGCAGATCGGTCATTGCCGCATATACCTGCCGGAATACGGGATCAAGCTGCTCACTTGCCATTTGCTGTGCTTTGAGCCTGTCGGCTGCATCAGAAGAAGTTCCTAATTCCAATACCTGCTTCTCGATCTGCTGATAGGAAGCTGCGCCTTCTTTGATCTGTTCATAGTCCGCTTTTGCCTGCTCAGAGATAATATCGTCTTCCAGACCGTTAATATAGGTATCCAGCTGCTCCGCGGTCTGATCATGTGCACTGACCGCCTTCTGCATCAGATCTGCGTCATCATATCCTATTGCCGCACGGGTCTCACTGCGCATCTCGGCAATAACGATCATCGCTTTGCCGATATCTCCCTGAGCAAAGCCGTAATGGCGCAATGCGTAAGAATACTGGTAGCTTACGATTCCCATAGCGATACAGGCAATGATGCCCGTTGCGCTCAATAATAATGAAGTCTTGCGAAATACCAGCAATAAACGCTTCTCAATAGGGAGCTTGTTTAATTTGTCAAATCTGTTTTTGTTCATTCCAATATGCCTCTCTTTCTGCGAATTGTGTATAAAAGTCACCGTTCCCCTGATACGGCAATAAATAAAACAAACGCAACAGTAAAAGGTTCTCCTCCCGCTGTTTCCCTGCGTCTTTTCCTGCTAAGCTTTCTTCCATGGCATGCAGCAGATCATGCCATTGTATGGTAAATTGTTGGTTTCTCGTCAGTTCCGGGGTATCGATCCATTTGCTGACCTTCACCTTGCTGCGATTTTCCTTCGCACATTCTCCGGTCTGGAGAAAATAGGAAAATCCCCCGTTCTCATAATATCTTCCAAGCGGAAACATCCGGCAGATCCCGGGCCGGTACGGATGAATACTGCATCTTCCCTCCGCATCCAGATAAGCACAGGCTTCCTCTTCTCCCTGCATCCTCAGGTTCGGCAGGATCACGCCGTCTACGACATTCAGTTCCACCGCAGTCGACAGCAGCTCCTGCATACTTACGCTGAGTCCCGTCGTCAGGCGGTATACATCATAAGGATCCAGAATGATGGAAGCCCCCATGCCGTGACAGCACTGCGAACACCCCGCACAGCCTCCGCAATCCGCCTTCACCATATCATTTGCTTTATATAAATGTCCGTCGGAAATCTCTTCTAGGCTGACATTTCGCTTCATATTTGTTCCTTCCTGTACTGCCCGTTCCGAACTTTTTGTACCTGCATTTTTCTTAATCGTCCGTTTTTTTGCGAGCCCACTTTATGTTACAAATTTTTCTAACCACCATTCTGTCAATGCTAATTACAGCTTCTTTCATTTATACCATTCTGTGTCCGCTTTCTATTTCCATGATCTTTGCAAGGCTCTCGGTATAAGGTGCCCGCGCCACGCCGTACTCCGTTACGATTCCGGCGATCAGTTCATGATCTGTGACATCAAAAGCCGGATTGTATACTTTCACACCGTCCGGTGCCATGCGTTCCTTGTACCACATCTCGGTGACTTCTTCTGCCTTGCGCTGTTCGATGCAGATATCCGCTCCGGTTGCCGTCGCCATATCGATGGTAGAAGTCGGTGCGCAGATATATACCGGCACACCATACTGCTTCGCCACAGCCGCCACTACGCTGGTACCGATCTTGTTTGCCGTATCTCCATTTGCCGCCACTCTGTCACAGCCTACAAACACTGCCTGCACCCAGCCTTTGGACATCACGGACGCTGACATATTGTCGCAGATCAGTGTCACATCCACGCCTGCGGAATGCAATTCAAACGCTGTCAGTCTGGCTCCCTGCAAAAGGGGTCTGGTCTCATCCGCAAACACATGGAAATTGTAGCCTCTCTCCTGCCCCAGATAAATCGGTGCGGTAGCGGTTCCGTATTTCACTGTTGCAAGTTGTCCTGCATTACAATGGGTTAAGATGCCGTCACCCGGTTTTACCAGTTCCAGTCCGAATTCTCCGATTTTTCGGCATACTTCTACATCTTCCGAGCGTATTTTCAATGCCTCATCATGCAGGATTTCTTTCACTTCTGCGACTGTCCTGTGTTCTTCTCTGCCTGCTTTCACCGCAGCGGCATCCATGCGCCGGAGCGCCCAGGACAAATTCACGGCTGTCGGTCTGGAAGAATCGAGATACTCCTTATATTCTGTAAACTTCTGATAAAACGCTTCAAAATCTTCGGTCTCGATGCGGTTTGCCAACAGATAAATTCCAAGTGCCGCTGCTACACCGATGGCAGGCGCTCCCCTGACCTTCAGCAGGTAAATGGCATCCCACATCTCCTGTGCCGTATGTAATGCAATTAATTCTATTTTGCCGGGAAGTAATGTCTGATCTATAATGATCACCGCATCCTGCGCTTCATCAAGCGCTACAGTGTCGTAATCGAGGATTGTTTTCTCTTTTTCCATGTACTCTGTGTACCTTTCTATTGGTTTCTCATATTATGTAGTTCAGGCATCCTGTCTGATAATGTCCGCAAACTCCGCCTTTGCTGCCCTTGCCAGATCATCCGGCCGTAACTGAATCTGGGAGCCGATTTTGCCGCCGCTGACATAAATCTGTTCCTGCGTCTTCGCACTTTCGTCAATTCTGGTCACATACTGCTTCTTCATGCCGATGGCAGTGCATCCGCCGCGGATATAGCCTGTGATGGCATTGATGTCCTTTACGTGGATCATTTCCACGTTTTTCTCTCCTACAGATTTCGCAGCCTTTTTCAGATCCAGTTCTGCTGCGATCGGAATTACAAATACAAAATAGTTCTTGCTATTTCCTACTGTAACCAGCGTCTTATAGACCTGTTCATACGGCAGGGACAGTTTATCCGCTATCTGCAGTCCGTCCACGAACTCCTCACACTCGTAGGTATGATGTGTATAAGGAATCTTCAGAGATTCCAGAATACGCATCGCATTTGTTTTTACTTCTTTTTGCTTTGCCATGATGTTTCATCTCTCATTTCATAATTTGCAACCATTCAGAGCCAAGGCAATTTTCATGCCTTTCGCCTCATTCTTATGCCTTGGTATCTCTACATTGTACTATGTTGCGGTATCCAGTGCAAGCACACAGTAAGAAACTTGCAATAAATTTACACCCTTTCCTCTTTCGCCATTCAATGAATTGTTCATCTTCGATGCTTGCTTTTACTTATTGCAAAAAACTCCATCACGTCCACGGATAGTTCCGAAAACGTGACGGAGTTCTTATCTATTTCTGCATCTGACAACCAGAGCTTAGTTTGCTGCCTTCTCAGCCTTTGCAGCCTTTAACTGCTCGGTCAGAGCGGGAACGATCTTGTTCAGATCTCCTACGATACCATAGTCAGCTACATCGAAGATAGGAGCAGTCTCATCCTTGTTGATTGCAACAATAAGATCAGACTCTTCCATACCTGCTACGTGCTGGATCGCACCGGAGATACCGATTGCGAAGTAGATCTGGGGACGAACGGTCTTACCGGTCTGTCCAACCTGCAGATCCTTGGGCTTCCAGCCGTTATCTACAACTGCACGGGAGCAGGATACGGTACCGCCCAGAACCTCTGCCAGATCCTCCAGGATCTTGAAGTTCTCTGCACTGCCGACACCACGGCCGCCGGATACCAGGATCTTGGCATCCATGATATCAACGGTATCGGATACAGCCTTAACGACTTCCTTGATGGTTACATATTTGTTGTTCGGAGTAAATCCGGGATTGTACTCTTCGATCACAGCCTTTGCGCCTGCGATAGGAGCGATCTTCTGCATAACGCCGGGACGAACGGTTGCCATCTGAGGTCTGTTGTCGGGGCATGCAATGGTAGCGATGGTATTACCGCCGAATGCAGGACGGGTCATCAGCAGCTGATTGTGCTTCTGCTCCTGTCCGGGGATAGCTACCAGAGGGAAATCACCGATTTCCAGTACGGTACAGTCTGCGGTCAGACCGGTCTGAACTCTTGCGGAAACGGTAGGTCCGAGGTCACGTCCGATTGCGGTAGCGCCTACCAGAACGATCTCAGGCTTATATTTTTCAATGACAGATGCCAGTGCATGTGCATAAGGCTCGGTTCTGTAGGTCTCCAGTTCAGGATCATCTACAAGGATTACCTTGTCTGCGCCATACTCAGCCAGCTTATCAGCCAGTCCTTTTACATTATAACCGATCAGAACCGCGGTTACCTCGGTTGCAAGCTTCTCAGCCAGCTCTTTACCTTTGCCGAGCAGCTCCAATGCGATACCGCTGACCTCATTGTCTACCTGCTGGGCGAACACATATACACCCTTGTATTCTTCAATATTATTGGTTACCATGGTTTGCCTCCTATATTAGATGATGTGCTTTTCTTTGAATTTAGCCACAATGTAAGCTGCTCCGTCTTCGGGGGAATCGGGAACGATCTTCTCGCCTGCGCCCTTACGTACTTTATCGGATGCTTTTGCGATCTTGGTAGGAGATCCCTTCAGACCAAGGTTGCTGTCATCAACATCTTTCAGATCAGCTCTGCCCCAGGTAGTGATCTCTGCCTTGCATGCATCGAAGATTCCGCCGGGAGTCATGTAACGAGGCTTATTCAGTTCGGATAATGCAGTGATCAGGCAAGGCATCTTAGCTTCTACTACATGATATCTGTCATCATACTGTCTCTGAACGATCACCTTGTCTCCCTCAACCTTAATGTCCTGTGCATAGGAGATTACGGGAAGTCCGAGATGTTCAGCGATCTGAGGACCAACCTGTGCGGTATCGCCGTCGATAGCCTGACGTCCGGTAATGATCAGATCATAATCGATATTTCTCAGTGCACCTGCGATGGTAGTGGAAGTAGCCCAGGTATCTGCACCACCCAGTACTCTGTCGGTAACCAGGATGGCATTGTCAGCACCCATAGCCAGAGCCTCACGGAGAGCATCTGCCGCCTTGGGAAGACCCATGGTCAATACGGTAACTTCTGCGCCGAACTCATCCTTCAGCTTCAGTGCGGCTTCCAGACCAGCCTTATCATCGGGATTCATGATAGCAAGCATTGCGCCTCTGTCAAGAGTTCCGTCAGGATTGAATTTAACACCGCCCTTGGTATCGGGCACCTGCTTAATACAAACAACAATCTTCATTGTATTTTCTCCTTACTTTTCTAATTATTCATTCAACAACGCTTACTTCAACAGATCTGCGGAGATAACCATTCTCTGAACTTCGGAAGTACCCTCGTAGATCTCGGTGATCTTGGCATCACGCATCATACGCTCTACTTCGTACTCTCTGATGTAACCGTAACCACCGTGGAGCTGAACAGCCTTGGTCGTAACTTCCATAGCAACCTCAGCAGCATACAGCTTAGCCATAGCAGCTTCTACAGAGTAAGAAATCTTAGGATTGGTCTTGTACTCGTCCTTCTTGCGTGCAGCCTTATACACCAGCATCTTAGCAGCCTCAACCTTAGTAGCCATATCAGCCAGCTGGAACTGTGTATTCTGGAATCCGGAAATGGACTTTCCGAACTGTTTTCTCTCCTTGGTGTAAGCAACGGTTCTCTCCAGAGCGCCCTCTGCGATACCCAGCGCCTGGGAAGCGATACCGATACGTCCGCCATCCAGAGTGTGCATTGCGATCTTGAAACCTGCGCCCTGCTTGCCCAGCATGTTCTCCTTAGGGATACGGCAGTCGGTGAAGATCAGCTCATAAGTGGAAGAACCCTTGATACCCATCTTCTTTTCCTTGGTACCGAAGGTAAATCCGGGAGTGCCCTTCTCAACGATAAAGGAAGAGATCTCCTTCATCTTTCTGCCTCTCTTCTCTACGATACCGGTAACTGCGATCACGATATAAACATCAGCTTCTTTACCATTGGTGATGAAGCACTTGGATCCGTTGATGACCCACTCATCGCCATCCAGTACAGCCTTGGTCTGCTGCCCCTGGGCGTCGGTACCTGCACCGGGCTCGGTCAGGCCGAAAGCACCGATCTTGCGGCCGCTTGCCAGGTCGGGAACATATTTCTGCTTCTGCTCTTCGGTACCGAAGGTCATGATAGGATCGATACACAGAGAGGTATGTGCGGATACGATAACGCCTGTGGTTGCACAGACCTTGGAAAGCTCTTCAACACACATAGCATAGGTCAGGGTATCACATCCCTGTCCGCCGTACTCCTTGGGAACGGGAATTCCCATAAAGCCGTACTTAGCCATCTTCTCTACGGTCTCTCTGGGGAAGGTTTCGGTCTCGTCAACTTCCTGTGCAAGAGGTTTTACTTCGTTCTCGGCGAACTCTTTGAACAGCTGTCTCGCCATCTCATGCTCTTTGGATAATGTAAAATCCATGATGTTTCATCCTCCATTATTTATATTGGTGTAACTATACGGGACTCCGGATAACATCAGGACCTGAATCCCATATAGCTGCTTGATTAACTAAAGTACAAAATGATTACTGTGCATCTACGGGAGTCTTGGTGCGGTCTGCATTGTATACATAGAAGCCCTTACCGGTCTTCACACCAAGGTTGCCGCCACGTACCATCTTACGGATCAGAGGACATGCACGGTACTTGCTGTCACCGGTCTCTTTGTACAGAACATCCATGATAGCAAGGCAGATATCCAGTCCTACGAAATCGCCCAGCTCCAGGGGTCCCATGGGATGATTCGCACCCAGCTTCATAGCTGCGTCGATACCTGCGATATCGGATACACCTTCCATCTTAATGAAAGCTGCTTCGTTGATCATAGGAATCAGAATACGGTTCACTACAAAACCTGCTGCCTCATTCACCTGTACGGGAGTCTTGCCGATCTCTTCAGAGATCTTCTTGATGGTATCCACGGTCTCTGCGGGAGTATTCACACCTGCAATTACCTCAACCAGCTTCATGCGGTCTGCGGGATTGAAGAAGTGCATGCCAATCATAGGACGGGTCAGTCCGTTACCGATCTCGGTAATGGAAAGGCTGGAAGTATTGGAAGCGAATACACACTCAGGCTTGCAGATTTTGTCCAGCTCACCGAAGGTGGTCTTCTTTACTTCCATATTCTCGAATGCTGCTTCTACGATCAGATCGCAGTCCGCACACAGATCCTCTTTCAGACCCGGAGTGATCTTAGCTACGATAGCATCTACTGCTTCCTGGGTCATTTTTCCTTTTTCTACCAGTCTTGCATAACCCTTCTGAATCTTAGCTTTGCCGCCTTCAGCCCACTCCTGCTTGATATCACAAAGAGCTACTTCATATCCTTCTACCTGGGCAAATGCTTTTGCAATGCCCTGTCCCATAGTACCTGCACCGATAATACCTACTTTCATGGTAAATCCTCCTGATTTTGTTTTTATTTCTATTCTATTTCTTGTTTTTCAACAATTACTGATTTTTATGATCTGTCATAACCTTGCATTGCAAAAAGTTTAGCAGTTCTGGAAAGGCTCTTTTACTTTTTCCTTGTTCTTGTCAAGGAAGAAAGCCATACCGTACTTCTGATCCTCTGTCTCGAAGCAGTCGCCGAACAGCTTCTCTTCGATCACTACCGCCTGATCCATATCCACGTCCAGACCTTCGTTGATAGCCTTCTTGCAGTTACGTACTGCAATGGGCGCGTTCTTGGCAATGGTTGCTGCCATCTTCTGTGCTGCTGCAAGCAGTACTTCCTGTGCAGTCTTTACTACATTGCCGTCTGCATCTGTTTCTGCGCTGAACACTTCGTTCACCAGACCGATTCTGTAAGCTTCCGCTGCCTTGATATTGCGTGCGGTATAGATCATCTGCTTTGCCATACCTGCACCTACCAGACGAGCCAGTCTCTGGGTTCCGCCGAAGCCGGGAGTGATTCCTAAGCCTACTTCGGGCTGTCCGAATACTGCATTGTCGGAGCAGAGTCTGATATCACAGCTCATGGAGATCTCGCAGCCGCCGCCCAGAGCAAATCCATTGACTGCAGCGATCACAGGGATCGGGAAAGTCTCGATCTTGCGGAATACGTCGTTTCCTTTTTTACCGAATGCCTCGCCCTCTGCCTTCGTCAGAGTGCTCATTTCACCGATATCTGCACCTGCCACGAAGGACTTGGCACCGGCACCGGTGATGATCAGGCAGCGAACTGTTGCCAGATCTACGGCATCCAGGGTTGCATTCAATTCATCCAGCACCTGAGAATTCAGCGCATTTAATGCTTTCTCACGGTTGATGGTAATGGTTGCTACATTACCATTCTGCTCATATAAAATGTAATCCATTTCTTTACCTCATTTCACAATTTCACATTTTAACATGCTTTTTCAAAATCGCACTAAGGCGATAGAAACTCTACCGCCTCAGCGAATTATTTTTTAATTAATCCTCGATCTTAACGATGGTGGAGCAGCCCATACCACCGCCGATGCACAGAGTAGCCAGACCGGTCTTGGCACCTCTTGCCT
>ERZ1034946.274-NODE-274-length-32846-cov-10.800067_pt1 | contig 32846 bp, 31 predicted proteins | sample MGYA00520591_ERZ1034946 | MGnify/ENA primary metagenome ERZ1034946 (study PRJEB33766, sample SAMN09781753) | gut metagenome | biome: gut microbiome | host: Homo sapiens | place: Madagascar | study: EMG produced TPA metagenomics assembly of the PRJNA485056 data...
AAAAGTCCGAACTCGCTGCGCTCAGACAGCGAACTTTTGAAAAACAACGCAGATTTCCGCCAGCCAAGAATCAGCTCCCCTCCTGCAGAGTCCGTCGACAGGCAGCACACGCCTCACGGGCGTACTTCTCACGCTCCCCACCTTCCCACAAAAAAAGAACAGCGATGACCTCAAGTCCACCACTGTTCTCCAAACATCCTAAAATTTTACTTCCCCATCAGCGCAACAATCTTCTCCTTCAACTCCCGAGCATTCCCTTGCGGATCCTCCGCCTTCATAATAGCCGAAACCACAGCCACACCGCTCATCCCGGCACCATCCAGCACATCCATATTTCCAGCATTCAATCCGCCGATCGCAACCGCCGGAATCGGAACCGCCTCACAGATATCCTTCAAAGTAGAAACCTTAGTAAGAATCGTCACAACCTTCGTAGTAGTAGGATAAATCGCCCCCACACCAAGATAATCCGCGCCATCCTCATAAGCCTTCATGGCAGCCTCCACCGTCTTGGCAGTAGCCCCCACAATCTTATCCGGCCCCATCAGCTTCCTGGCCACAGCAACCGGAATATCCGAAGACCCCACATGCACACCAGCCGCATCACAGGCCAGCGCCACATCCACACGATCATCAATAATCAACGGCACATGATACCGATCCGTAATCTCCTTCACCTTAAACGCCTTATCCAGATACTCCCGTCCACCCTTGTTCTTCTCACGAAGCTGAACCAGAGTCACACCACCCTTACAGGCCTCTTCCACCGTATGAAGCAGAGACTCCTCTGTATGATACGTACTGTCCGTCACCAGATACAGCGTTACATCCAAATCTTTTCTATCCATCTCAAAATCCTCTTCTTTAATACATTTCAATCTTCAGCATTCCCAGCAGCTGCCTGTCAGAAATCCCATAAATCTCATCCAGCAGATTCACCTGAAAGCTTCCCGGCCCGCGGGAAATTTTTTCAGCCTGCTCACCGGCAATACCCATAAGTGCGGTGCCAAGAACTGCAGCGTCCAGATAATTCCCGGATCTCCCATTTAATCCCATCTCACTGCCAGACCAGACACCTGCCTCTGTACGATCCGTCATATCTTTCGCAATATGATCTTCACACCCCGGCAAAAACGCCGCAGTCAGCGCCCCAACCATACAGCCGGTCCCGGTAATCCCGGACAACGCTGCCGTACCATTTTCAATCAGAACAACCTGTTCACCATCCGTAACAAAATCCTGCTTCCCGGTAGCCAGTACCACCGCCTGATTATTTCTGGAAAAAGCCTTCAGCACATCACTGACCGCATCAATATTTTCTGAAGTCAACGCATCCTGTGCTCCCGCATCAATTCCGATGGCATGGGACGGAAGCCCGGAAACAGCCAGAAGCTCCGACATATTTCCCTTCAGAACCGCCGGATGGCCAATACTTAAAAGCTCCCTCGCCAGATCCAGCCGCAGGTCACTGCATGCAACCCCCACAAGATCCAGCAGGACCGGAATCTTATTTTCCACAGCTCTTCCCATGGAGCACTTCATAGATTTGATCCTGGCATCAGTAATGTTTCCAAGATTCAGCATCAAAGCACCGGAAGAAGCTGTAATCTCCTCAACTTCCGCCGGATGCTCCGCCATGATCGGCCTTGCACCAACTGCAAGGATCACATTTGCACAGTCATGGATCGATATCGGATTGGTGATGCAGTGGATCAGCGGCTTCTCCTCTTTAATTTGCTTTCGCAGTTGTAAAAGTCTTTGTCTCATATGTTTTTGAACCCAAAGCTGCCTGGAATTTCACCAGAAGACCTGCTTTACTCAGAGCCTTCAGGAAAATATAGGCAACACATCCTCCCATTGTGGTTGCTGCAAGGAACATCGGCGTATAATAAAACGCTGTCAGTCCGCCTCTTCCCATCAGGAATGCCATCACCGGATAAGAAACCATAGAGCCGATGATACCTGTTCCAAAGATCTCACCGATCACCGCACAGATGATCTTACCTTTGGAAAGTCTGTAGAACACACCTGAAAGAAATGCGCCAAACACTGCACCGGTCAGTGCAAGTGGCGGGATTCCCATGAACATCATACGGATCACGCCGATCATCGTTGCACAGAGAAGGGAATACCACGGTCCCATCAGAACCGAACATACGATATTCACCAGATGCGCCGTCGGGCACATTCCCTCAATCCTCAGGATCGGTGAAATTACGACACCGATCGCAACCATCATTGCCAGCATTACCATACGAAGCGTGTGCATCCTCTGTTTTTCCATTGTGTTTTCCTCCCTGAAATACAAAGCAGATCACAAGCAGCGGATCCCGGGCAAAAAATTTCCCGGCTGCTGCAGTCTGCCTTTAGATTTTGGCGGTCGAAGTTCCCTTACTTCCTCTCACTCCGAAAACACGGATTCCCATCGCTTACATGATCCTTCCGGAAAAATCTCCGGAACATCACCCTCCTGCCAGACATTAAGGCGCTCCCCTTCCTGCCCGCTCTTTCGCAGAAGCTCACAAAAAGAGCGCATCCCCCGGCAAACGCCACGGAGACACGCTCTCATATCACAATCCCTCCGTTGGCATTACCCAAATCAGGTACGGTCGAAGATCTATCTTCCTCTCAGCCTGTCACACAAGCTCCCGCTGGCTCTTTTCTTTTCTGTTCCTCAATATAGCACACCCTTATTCCATTGTCAACGAATCATGAAACATCAACTATGTACCGGATGTTTTTATCAAACCAATATTCAGGAATCTTATTTTGAGATCTCATCGATCAGACTCAGTTCTTCCTCTGTAAACGGTGCACAGTGGATCGCTTTCACATTATCCAGGATCTGCTGTGGCTTGGAAGCGCCGATGAGTACACTGGTGACCTCCTCATGGTGGAGCAGCCAGCCAAGTGCCATATCTGCAAGCTTTTCTCCTCGCTGCGCTGCCAGATCGTTCAGTCTGCGGATCTGGTCCAGACGCTCCGGTGTCAGTGCGCTTTCTTTCAGGAATCTTCCGTCTTTGCGGATACGGCTGTCCTCCGGGATTCCGTTCAGGTAGCGGTCTGTCAGCTGTCCCTGTGCAAGAGGGCTGAAAGTAATAAGGCCTTTTTTCAGAATGCCGGCGGTTCTCTTCAGGCCGTTCTCTTCCACAGTTCTGTCAAAAATAGAATAGCGGTTCTGATTGATCACAAACGGACACTTCAGATCCTTCAGGATCGCTGCTGCCTGGCTTAAAGTTTTTCCATCGTAATTGGAAAGTCCCACATAGAGGGCCTTGCCCTGCTGAACTGCTGTTGCCAGCGCGCCCATAGTCTCCTCAAGAGGAGTCTCCGGGTCCATTCTGTGATGATAAAAAATATCCACATATTCCAGGCCCATGCGTTTCAGGCTCTGGTCAAGGCTCGCCAGAAGATATTTGCGGCTGCCCCAGTTTCCGTAAGGGCCCTCCCACATATCGTAGCCGGCCTTGGTTGTGATGATCAGCTCATCACGGTATGGCATCAGTTCTTCTTTCAGGATCTTGCCGAAATTCCGTTCCGCACTTCCATAGGCAGGTCCGTAATTATTGGCAAGGTCAAACTGTGTGATACCATTGTCAAAAGCTGTAAAGCACAGCTGCTTCATGTTTTCATAATCAGAAGTATCTCCGAAATTATGCCATAATCCAAGAGATACCTTCGGAAGCATCAGACCGCTTTCTCCGCAGCGGTTATACTCCATGGTTTCGTAGCGTTCCTTTGCAGGTGTGTACATAAAAAGCCCTCCCATAATGCCACATAATTTACATTTTCTGTAACCAATTCCTTCACTTACACCTATTTCGCAAGACGAATCATATTCCAGCTGTGTTTTGCAAACACTGCCTCCAGCTTTCCGCCGTCCAGTTTCGAGCACTCTGCGCCGGCTTTTACAGGAACTACATTCTCCGGCTGTGCCTCTGTATTCACCGCCTGAAGGTCATCATTATTCAGCACAATATACTCTACAATCTTATATCCCTCAAACTGTCTTAAATCACAGGAAACTTCCATATCCTCATCCAGGCTCTTGTTCACTGCAAAAACAGTCAGCGTATCCTTTTCCTCATCCCAGACACATACGGAATCCAGATACGGCGCCTCGCCATAAGTTTTGCTCTCGTATACTGGTGTGAGAACCTGTGTATTAAGAACAGTTCCTCTTCCAAACACACTTGTCAGCATATATGGATAAAAGATAGTCTGGCGCCATGCACCGGTGTCGGAAGTCATAATCGGCGCGATAACATTGACCAACTGTGCCATGCAGGCGATCTTTACACGGTCTGCGTGACGGAGAAGTGTGATCAGCATACTTCCCACAAGAAGTGCATCCTCAAAGTTGTAAACATCCTCCAGCTGATGAGGTGCCTGCACCCATTTCTCCAGTTTTTTGTCCTGCTCGTTGCTGTGGTACCATACGTTCCACTCGTCAAAGGAAAGGTTGATCTGTTTTTTGCCATGTTTCTTTGCTTTTACAGCATCACAGATGGAAACCACACCGGAGATAAAATCATCCATGCCTTTGGAGCATGCCAGGAAATCTGCAGTGTCACCCGCCTGATTTCCATAGTACTGATGCAGGGAAAGATAATCCACCTGATCGTAAGCCTCGTCAAGAACCGTATACTCCCAGGAACCAAAGGTCGGCATCTCCAGATTGGAACTTCCGCAGGCAACTGTCTCAACTTCCGGGTCCATAAATTTCATCAGGCGGGCTGTCTCTGCCGCAACTCTTCCGTATTCTGCTGCAGTCTTATGTCCCATCTGCCACGGACCATCCATCTCGTTTCCGAGACACCATAATTTGATATCGTGAGGCTGTTCATAACCGTGGGCTTTACGGAGATCACTGTAATAAGTGCCACCCTTGAAGTTACAGTATTCCAGAAGATTCTTCGCATCCTCCGGTCCTCTTGTTCCCAGGTTCACTGCCATCATCACGTCACTGCCTGCTTTTCTGGACCAGTCCACAAACTCATTCAGACCAAACTGGTTTGTCTCGATCACGCCCCAGGCAAGCTCCGGTCTGGACGGACGCTGATCTTTTGGTCCGACACTGTCTTCCCAGCGGAATCCGGATACAAAATTTCCGCCCGGATAACGGACGATGGGTACCTGAAGTTCTCTTACCAGTTCCAGCGTATCCTTACGGAATCCCTGCTCATCAGAAAGAGGACTTCCCTCCTGATAAATACCCTCATAAACCGCACGTCCAAGATGTTCAATAAAGGAACCGAAGATCCTTTTGTCTGTTTTTCCGGTGAGGAAATATTTGTCCACGATGATCTGTGCTTTTTTCATTGTAAAAACCCTCCTGTGATAGAATTTATCATTCAGAAAACTATCATTCTGTCTATCATTTTATCATTCCATCAGACTTATGTCATCGCTTTTCTCAGGAAACATCCGGATTTTTCAAGAAATTTTCACCTTTCTGTCTACAGTGCTGCATTACACTTTTCATAAGCAAACAGTGCCGCTCCCAGCGCACCGCAAAGCTGTGCCTCGTCGCAGATATAAAGCTTCGCTCCCAGCTTCTCTTCCAGTGCCTGGATGATACCTTTATTCTTGGCAACACCACCGGTCATCATATATTCTCCCGGATTCTTTTTGCCAAGGCGGGCTGCAAGTGCGCCTACTTTGGAGGCAACGGACACATTCAGGCCGTGGATGATGTCTGCCACATCCTTATTCTGGGCAACCAGGGAAACTACCTCGGATTCTGCAAATACGGTACACATGCTTGAGATCACTACATTCTCTTTCCACTCCAGACCTTTTGTACTCATCTCTTCCAGAGAAAGTCCCAGGGTACGTGCCATCATTTCCAGAAAACGTCCGGTTCCTGCCGCACATTTATCATTCATCAGGAAATTTTTTACCGCACCGTTCTCATCAATGCTGATGGCCTTGATATCCTGGCCGCCGATATCAATGACAGTACGCACATTTGGGTTCAGATAATGGGCACCCTTTGCGTGACAGGTGATTTCTGTGATGCTGTCATCGCCGCTGTCAATGTATGCACGTCCGTATCCGGTGGTAACGATACGCACGATATCCTCTTTTTTAATACCTGCTTTTTCCACTGCCATCTCCAGGCTCTTCTCCGCACTCATCATGGCGCCGCCGCCTGTGGGGATGATCATGGTAGATTTGATCTTTCCGTCCTTATCCAGGATCACAACATCCGTACTTGTGGAACCGCTGTCGATCCCTGCCACATAATAAACTCCTGATTCCATTTTTTTCCTTATCTCCTCGCTGATTCCTTTTGATGGGTCCATATCCTCCGAGCCCTCCAGCGTTTCCGCAAAAGCCTGCACTCTGGTGAGAAGCTGACCTGCACTCTGGCTGGTAAAGTCCGTCTCGATCTTCAGAAGGGGAACCTTGATATCCCGCTTGATACTTGCATACTCAAATCCGTAATAGTCGCAGAACTTGATCGTATGATAGATGATTCCCTTCAGATTCGGGTCCAGATACAGCCGGTTCCTTCTGGTACTGTTGTTCATACGGAAACACGGCATCTGGGAAAGAAGCGCGTCTGCATAAGCCAAAAACATGGCATCATCATCCATTTTTTCCAGTTCCTCACGGATCACAGCCAGACGTCTTCCACCTGTACAGGTCAGGTTTTCCACATCCATGCGGATGTTATCCCGGATCATTTTTTCCAGGACACCACTGACGCGGACGCCCAGCACACCGATGTATGGCTGGTTATCCACATCCTCATGGGAAAAAGCGTTCAGAAATCCACTTCTGTCGAAAGTTTTCCCCGAAAATTTCTCGTAAATTTTCTTAAGACGGTGAATTCCCTGTGCCAGCTTCACTTTCTCGCAGTCATTATCCTCATGAGGCATATCCAGCATGTACAGAAATTTACATTTGCCGGTACTTTCCACAATATCGTACACACGGCGCATGGAATCACAGCAGTTTACAAGAACCAGCTGCTCCACTTTTCCCTCCAACACTGCCTGAATCACGGATTTTCCAAAACCGCAGAGATTGGCATGGGCGATCTGGTCGGAAAGTTCAAAGTTCTCCGGCATTTCCTCCAGAACCGCACATTCCTCGCCAAAACCTTTAAACAGTTCCAGCGGTGTATATTTACAGACGTAATGTATCATGATCGTTTTTCCTCCCTGCTTTTTTCCAGCATTTCAAGGTATGCCTGAAGTCGTGTGGACACCTGGCCGTCACTGGAATTGGCCGGATTGCAGCCGTCGCCGTCCAGGACCATGGTTGGAAGCCCTGCGTTTTCCAGAGAATTTTTGATCAGGCTGGAAGCTCCGATGGTTCCCTTGCATCCCCAGTGTGCAAAAAGGATCCCTCCGTCTGCCTCTGTAAGACTGGCCAGCTCCTGGGCACGCTGGATTCTCTGTTTTACACTTCCATTGTAAATGCAGTTGACCATTTTTTCCGCAAGGGCCTCATAAGGATCTGCAGGCTGCATCCGCTGAAAGCCATCCGCAACAAAATCACAGGCGCTGATGTGCACGTTCTGGCTGTAATTAAACACGTCCTGTACCGGCTCCTGCAAAAACGGCATCATATGCATCCAGAGAATATGAAGGCCTTCCCCTTTCGGCGCCTTTTTCACATCTTCGAGAAGCATCTTTGTGTATTTCAGGGATTCCTGGGAACCTGCAAGAAGGTGGCACATAAAGATCGCATACAGCTCATTTGTCAGGGAAGTCACCGGATCGTGGTCTTTTCTGAGGGAAAGCTGGCGGCTGTAATAGGACGCTGCTTCATTGCTGTTGGCAACTGCCCGCTGTACAGACTGTTCTGAAATCTTTTTGCCGGTAACATCTTCCAGGAATTTCTTCATCTCACGGAGCTGGTCTGCCACGTAGCTGATGGAGTCCTGATTTTTTTCATAAGGTACATCAATATAAAATCCCGGGATCTGATATTTCTGTTTCAGATAAGGAAAAGTCATCATGTTTCCGTCGCAGGCAAGGTTTGTGTAAATGGTGCATTTCGGCTTCGGCACCAGTCCTGTCATGGATGCTCCCAGGAAAACACGGTGATAGGAGCACATGGTTTCCGGAAATCCCTCGGCTTCCGTCTGGGCCAGAAATGCCTGTTCGCATCTGGTTCCCGCAATAAAACAGGACATGGCTTCCACGGAATACGGAGTGATCCCTGCCGCTGTGAGAAGTTCTCCCGGTACAAAAATGCTCACCAGAGCGGTATCGTCCGGTTTTGCTAATGCTTTGATAATATTCTGCATAACCACACGGGCTACATACTGTCCGGATGCCGGAAGTTTCCTGTCAGGAAAAAACTGCAGACGTTTTTCCTGAAGCCGGTAGCCTGTGAGGAGAAGTTTTCGTGCTTTTTCCGGGTCTTTGATGGATTCCTCTCCCACCATGTCCCCGAATTTTTTTATGATATCCAATCTGTCACATCCTTTCGTAGGTCAAAAAATATATTGTATCCTGTCAGACCAATATTTTTATTATAAAGATATTTTTTTCAAAAGTAAACACGCCAAATTTTACAAATCCGGGCAGCATCTTCCGCAGTATTATGCAATTATGTATATGCTTTTGCTCCACTCTGCGACTGTTTTCCACATACCCCAACGCAAAAATGCAGATTTTCCACAGAAATCACATTCTTTCCCGTGGAAAACCTGCATTTATTATCGTTTCTACTCTACTTCATTTTTTCGGTTGCCCTGCGTACACACATCAGACAGGTAGGCAGGATATAACAGCTTGCGGAGATCCAGGCTGCCTGGTCTGCACAGCAGATTGCCGTGAATCCATAAGTCCCCACAAAGCCCACACTGACGATCACACGTGCGATCATCTCTGTCACTCCGGAGAACACAGCTCTGCCGGAATATCCCAGTCCCTGTGTCACCATACGGTTTACATTGAGAATACCAAGACTCCAGAAGAAGAACCCAAGGTATCTCAGATATTTTGCGGAGGCATCCAGCACATCCACCGCACTCTTATTTACAAAGATCAGTGTCAGCGTCCGACCGCCAAAGATCAGCGCCAGTCCGATCAAAGCACCGTACGCCACTCCAATGGTAACTGCCTGACGAAGTCCCTTGCGGATCCGCTCCGGCTGTTTTGCACCCAGGTTCTGGCTGCAGAACACAGAAGCTGCCGTTGAGATCGCGTCAAACGGACACATGGCAAACTGTTTGATCCTCATAGCCGCAGTAAAAGCAGATACATAAACACTGCCCAGACCATTGTTTGCAGACTGCATCACCATACTTCCGATGGCAGTGATGGAATATTGAAGTCCTGTGGGAATTCCCATCAGAAGAAGTTCCTGTACCGCCTCTTTCCTCACATGGCGGTCATCCTTCCCAATCCACATCAGCTTCATCTTACGCATGATCACGATCAGACAGCAGATACCGCTGATGGCCTGCGCCGTAATGGTAGCAATGGCTGCTCCTGCACATCCCCATTTCAAAACAATGATGCAGAACAGATCCAGAAAAATATTCAATACTGCCGCAAACGCCAGAAAGATAAACGGTGTCCTGCTGTCACCCACAGATCTTAAAATACTGGACAGATAATTATACAGCAGCGAAAACGGAATCCCCAGAAATATAATGAGGATATAGCGGTACGCATTAACATAAATATCTGACGGCACCGACAGAATATGCAGAATCTGGTTGCACAGGATCGCACACACAGACGTAAGCACAACTGCGGCTCCTGCTGTAAGCACTGCGCCGTTAAATATGTAATTCCGCATGGTATCATGCCGCTCTGCCCCGAAATATTTTGCCACAGGAACACCGAAACCGGCACAGATCCCTATACAGAAACCAAGGACCAGAAACTGTACGCTGCTGGTAGCCCCCACGCTTGCCAGAGCCTTTGCACCAAGGATCTGGCCTACAATAGCCGCATCAATAATGTTATAAGTCTGCTGCAAAAGGTTTCCCAGAAGAAGCGGCAGCGCAAACTGCACCATCAGCTTCAGAGGATTTCCCTTTACCATAGATGTTGACATTTTGTACTCCTCCAGATATAAGCTTCCTTAATTATTTTTTAAACTTTCAGATATATAAGTCCGATCAGCGGGCTGATGTGCATCAGTTTCGCAAGGCCTCTCTCACAAAGACAAGTGTTATGTACAGACGCACATTGCAAAAATATCCCACCAAATACCTGTCGCTGTCACATCTGATGGCGTACTACTTTATACTCATCCCCGGAACGGTAATACGGACATTCCTTATAGTCGCTGCTCACAAAACGATAGTACTCGTCTTCATCCAGATTAATATCGCAGTAATATTCGTCGCATTCTTCATCGTAAGTATAATTTGCGCAGAATTCACAGCTGGTTCCCTTCATGTTTATTTCTCCTCTCTTTGCAGGAAAGTATTTCTCCCTGCTGCTCTCCTGATTATATAACAAAAAAAGGAAGAATTCCATCACTGAAATCCTCCCTCTTTTTTATATATCAGAGCAGTAACTCAGAACATTCCGTTCGCAGCCTTATATTTGTAAAGCATCTCCGCATGGTTCTGCTCTTCCACCTGGATATCTGCCAGAAGTTTCCGCACATCACTGTCTTCGAATGCAAAAACCTCTGAGTTGTATTCTCCGGAAACCAGCTTTTCTGTTCCGATGCAGTCCGTTGCCAGAAATGCATCGTGTTCTTTGTCCTCCGAGGACATTACCGATGTGTAAGTGGCTTTTGGCTGATAATCACGGCCGTCACTATCGTTGCAGTCTGCCTGTGGAACTGTTCCGGAAAGCACCTGGCTAAGGGAATCATAGTGTTCCTGCTCTTTTTTCTGAAGCGTCTGGAACAGATTTTTAAGCTCTGGATCCTTTGCCTGCTGTGCGTATTTTCCGTATTTTTCAATGCAGCTTTTTTCCTGTGTCTGAAGATCCTGGATCACTGTGCGTTCTTTTTCCTTTAATATCATTATGATCATCCTTTCTTTTGATAATAATGATAGTATGGTTGGGAAACGCGATTTTATTCAGATTTTTATGCAGTCAGGATCTCTGTCAGTACTCCGTAAAGATCTTTATCCAGCTCCATGGACTGAAGCTCGGATAAAAGAACCGGCACTTTCTTTCCGGATGTGATCAGCTGATATAATCTGTCCTTCAGCACAAAATCGATCTCTGCCTGGTTCAGGAAATCAAAGACACGCTCTTTTGTCTGATTATCTGCCACTTCGCCAGCGAGAATGATCTGCACCTCTGCCGCTGTGTCTGCTTCCACTTCCACACAGATCTTCTGAAGCTTCTCCTCATATTTTACAGCAGCCTCAGTCTCTGCTCCGTTAACCAGAACCTTCACAGTATCTGTTCCTGTTTTCGCAAAATTACAGAACTCCACGGTATAAGCTCTCTTTGCCGGGATCAGCTCTGTTTTTCCCTGTGCGGGATGAATGGTAAACACTACCTGATCCTTTTCCTTATAATCCATTTCCGTAAATACACAGGCATCGTTTTCGTAAGCACAGGTTTCGTTGTCATCCTCATACAGTCTGAAGTTTCCGTCAGCTCCCGGGAATACCTTGATCTTCAGGCTTTCCGGATTCTTTTCCGCCTCTGTTCCACGGATCTCATCGGTCATCACCAGAATGCCGCCTGCTTTCGCAAGAACCGGAATACTGTCCAGAGTACGGTACATATCCACCATTCTTCCGCCCTCATAGCGCAGACCTGTATAAAGATCATACCACACCCCATCCGGCAGCCACACTGCCGTCTTTGCTACATTAAGGCCTTTTACTCTCGGTGTTGTCACAGCCGCTACCATCAGCTGGTCTCCGAAAAAGTACTGATTTTTTACGGCATATGCCTCCGGTACCTCCGGATATTCATAATACATGGGCTCTACCAGCGGAAGATCTTCCTGATAGCTTCTGTAATTCATGGTATAAAGATAAGGCATCATTCTGTGACGCTCACGGAGAGCTTCTTCCATGACAACCTCTGTCTCCTTTTTGAAACGCCACGGCTCTTTTCCGTTGAAGTCACTGCATGAGCTGTGAAGACGCATGATTGGGGAAAAGATCCCGTATTGTGTCCAGCGGGCTGTCATCTCATCATCCTTATATCCAAGCATATGTCCGCCGATATCATGACTCCACCATCCATAACCGATATTGGAGGCTGTGGATGTAAAGTATGGCTGAAAATCAAGGGAATCCCAGGTAATATGAGTATCTCCGGAAAAGCCTATTGGATATCTGTGGCTTCCGGGACCTGCATATCTTGAAAAGGTCATAGGACGTTTTCCGTTTCTGGCACTGTCCAGGAAATGGAAGTGGTTGAAGATCCACAGAGGATCAAGCCCTTCTATCTTGCAGTTGCTTCCCTGCTGCCAGTCGATCCACCAGAAATCCACACCTTCCTCTTCTCTCGGATGATGAAGATATTTGAAATAGGCTTCCATAAATTTCGGGCTTGCCGGATCACATACCACCGGATCATCGTTTTTATAATCCACACCCATGGCCTTTGCCATGTCCTCATACATTTCTTCGCAGCCCTGTACGCCGTCTGCAGGATGTACATTTAATGTGGTACGCATTCCTCTTTTATGTAAACCATCCAGGAAACGCTTCGGGTCCGGGAAGAGCTCTTTGTTCCAGGTATATCCGGTCCATCCGCTTCCATATTTCGGGTCAACATCGGTCACATGCCAGTCCATATCAATAACGGCAACCGTGAACGGGATATTTTTTTCCTGAAATTTATCCATCAGCTCATTGTAGCTTTCCTCAGAATATTTATAATATCTGCTCCACCAGTTTCCGAGAGCAAACCTTGGAAGCATCGGTGTTTTTCCGCAAAGTCTGTAGAAATCATGAAGTGCTTCTTTGTAGTCATGTCCGTATCCGAAGAAGTACAGATCCTTGATACCCTTTCTTCTTGGCTCGATCCAGCCGTCCGGCAAAAGCACCTGCGACCTGCTGTCGTCCACCAGAGAATATCCGAACCTGGAAAGAATACCATGCTCCAGCTCTGTTGCTCCGTCCACCATATCCAGCGTTCTGGCGGTTCCCTTCAGATCATGGATTTCTTCTCCGTAGTGCCAGATGCTGTGATAGGCACTTAAGTTTCCTTTTACCTGAATGCTTAATCCCCAGCTGGTAAATTCCTTCTCATTATAAATAAGGTGGATTCTTTTCGTATGGACCTCGATCCCATCCTCTGTACGCACTACACGATAGTCCGCTTTCGGAAAATCCCTGAAAAACACCATCTGCGTGGGGCGATCCTCAAATACGCCCTCCTCATCATACTCCAGACGGATCAATCCCTCTGTAAGAAAAGTAATCCTGTATTTGTCCCCTGTGATCATATTTTCGCTTAACGCCAGAGGATGTGTTTCTACTTTATATATGTCCTGCATTTATGTTTCTCCTTTTATTATCTGTATGCCATCAGCCCTTTACAGCAGATGCTGCGATTCCGGCGATAAACTGTTTCTGGAAGAACAGATAGATCAGAAGTACCGGAATGATGGAAATGGCAGTTGCCGCAAACAGTGCACCATAATCTGTGGAATACTGTCCGTTAAACATCTTAAGACCAACGGCAAGAAGCTGTTTGTCTTTGTTTGTAATTACCAGGTATGGCCACAGGAAATCCTCCCATGTCCAAAGGAACTGGAAGATCGCAATACTGAAGATTCCGTTTTTTGACATCGGTAATACGATCTTGTGGAAAATATAAAACTCATTGGCTCCGTCAATTCTTGCCGCCTCCAGGATCTCGTCCGGAAGTGCGGAGATATGCTGCTTCATCATGAAGATTCCGAAGCCGCTGAACATAGCCGGGATGATCAGTGCTTTGTAGCTGTCCATCCAGCCAAATGCCTGGATCATGGAATACTTCGGGATAATGGTAACACACCACGGGATCATCATAGTAGAAAGTACGAATCCGAAAAGAATATTTCTTCCTTTAAATTTGTATTTACTCAGTACAAAACCGCAGATAGTACTTGTATAAATTACGATCAGGGTGATCACTACAGTAATCAAAATACTGTTTAAAAAGAAACGGATAAAATTAAAATGTGCATTCATATTGATGTAGTTATCAATGATGAATTTCTGCGGAAGGAGATGCTGCTCCAGAGCCATGATCTCCTGATTTTCCTTGAAGGATGAAAAAAGCATCCATACAAAAGGATATACGGTAACCACTCCAAGGATCAGAAGGAGTGCATTTAAAGCAATACTGCTGACTTTTCTTTTCATGAATGTTTTCCTCCTTTAGTCTTCTGTTCCGGAAACACGGAATGATAACCAGGTAAATACTGCTGTGATAACGAACAATACAAAGGACAGCGCAGATGCATATCCGAAGTTGTATTTTACGAACGCTTCATCGTAGATGATGTAGGATGCAAGGTAAGTCGCTGTTCCGGGACCACCTTCTGTCATGATCAGGATCTGAACATATGCCTGAAGGTAGGAAATAATGGAAGTGATGATAACGAACAGTGTCATAGGCTTCAGCAGCGGAAGTGTGATGTAACGGAACGTCTGCCATGCGTTGGCACCATCTACTTTTGCAGCCTCAAGAGCATCTGTCGGAAGGGAATAGAGACCTGCCATGTACATAACAACTGCATATCCGAAATCCTTCCAGATGGTCATGATCATAATTGCAAGAAGGGCAGTTTTCGGATTCATCAGCCAGTTTACATCCAGTCCGAAGATCTGATTGATGGTACCGATCTGGGGATTGTACATGAATTTCCATACAAAGGCTACGGCTACCATAGGAGTTACAACCGGCATGTAATATACAGCTCTGAAAAAGCTTTTATATTTTATCAGTGTGGAATAGATCGCATAGGCGATTCCAAGTCCAAGACCTACACGAAAGAAAATAACTACAACAGAGAAGATCACTGTGTTCAACATGGATTTTCCAAACAGAGCACTGGTAAATACATCCTTATAATTCTCAAGTCCCAGGAACCGGTAAGTACCGCTCAACGGGTTCCACTCATGAAAGCTTCCTGCAAAAGCGATTCCAATAGGTACGATCAGAAATACCGTAAAAAAGATCACCATTGCCAGAACAACGATATTTCTCAAAATGATCTCGCTTTTGCTCTGCAGCGGATTTGTTTTTTTAAACATCGATGCATCCTCCTTATCTTTTCGATACACATCTTTTTGCTGAGAAAGGCGCACCCTTTTCCAAGTGCGCCTTTCTGCTCTGATACCTGCGGATTGCTCACGGCATCTTTTTATTTTGCATACTCATAAAGGTTTTCTACAGATTTGAATGTACTGTTCTTCATATCCTTTGTGATGTTGGCTTCTGCCTCGTCCAGAGCAGTATCGATGTCAACACCGTTGAAGAATACATCCTCTCCTGCTTTTTTCAGAGAAGTCTCCATGGTTGCAGGCATCGGGCCTGGCCAGATATAGTGGTCAATGTGCTCGGAAAGAACCTGCAGAGAAGGATTCTCAAGGATCTTCTCATTATCTGCCAGAGATTTCTTAGCCGGGAAGGTACTCATTGCCAGGTTAAATGCGATCTGTGCGTCATCGTTTGCCAGGAAATATTTTACGAAGTCCTGTGCAACTGCCTGCTGGTCAGCCGGAGCGTTTTTGTTCACACCAAAGGTAGACTCACCGTTGTAACGGTTGTAAGCATATGGCTCGCCGTCAAAGGTCGGGATCTCAAATACGCCAAAGTCGATGTTGCTCCATGTTGTTTTCAGAGTGTTGTAGTAGTGTCCCCACTGGATAACCATGGCTGACTGTCCCTGTCCGAAGCTGTCTGCTGCTTTCTCACCGAAGTCCTTGGAACCGATGCCATCTACGTCATACATATCTACCAGCATCTGCATTACCTTCTTCATTGCATCAGAGTTTACATTCGGAGTAACTCCGTCTTCCTTGAAGAGGTTTTCTCCCAGCTGATAATTCAGGCCAAGGAGGTAATTCTGATGGAAATCATCGTTGAAGTTCAGACCTGCCTGAACGATCTTGTCACCGTCTTTAATAGTAAGCTTCTTGGCAACCTCGATCATCTCGTCCCAGGTCTTCGGGATATCAGCATCTGTCAGACCTGCTTTCTCCCACATATCTTTGTTGTAGTATACAGATCCGGTCATCATACCGTAATCAATATAGTAAACCTTTCCATCAATCACATGGGCACTTACACCGTTAAAATCTGCCTCCAGATCCTCTGTGGGGATATCAAGAGGAGCCATGTAATTGATCAGGTTCTCATGGTAGCTGTTATGTACGTTGAAAATAGCCGGTCCGTTGTTTCCATCCAGTGCAAGAGGAAGCTTTGTCCAGTAATCCTCCCATGGGTTATCAACAAGATTGATGGTTACATTTGGATGAATCGCTGTGTATCCGTCGATGATCTGCTGGAACAGCTCGTCACTGCCCCACTCCCAAAGCTCTACGGTGATGTCTTTTCCATCATTGATCTCCACGCTTGGGTCATATTTGACCGTATCTCCGAAAGGCTCTGTAGGTGCCTCTGCCTTGGCTTCAGATTTGCTGTCACTTCCGGCAGAACTTCCTGTACTGCCACATCCTGTAAATGCAGTTACAACCATTGCTGCAGCAACTACCGCTGCAAAAACTCTCTTTTTCATGCATTACCTCTTTCTTTCCGGTATTTTCCTGTTTTCTGACTATGTTTTCCGTTCCTTTTAGTTTAGCGCTAAATCTATTGTTAATCTATCACGCACATAGAGATTCGTCAATATAATTTTATTATTTCGTCGATTTTTCTAGTATTTACGTGGGGTTTTTGTGCATTTTTCATATTTCAAAGCTGTGTTTTTTTATTTTCCCGCAATCATACATTGATTTTTTCACTATGCTGGACTATAATATACATAGTTTATAAACCGTTTTTTCGAACATTTATATTTCGTGTTTAAACCTTATAAACCTGTACTGAGAGAATAAATAAATTCTGGATTTTTCATTGTATTGTTATTTTTAACTGAGAAATGTGTCAGAATTTTTTATATATGACTGCAGTTTCCTTCCCGGAAACTGCTATGGAAGAACAGAGGTGTAAAGTATGACATTAAAAGATATCGCAGACCTGGCCGGCGTCAGTATGATGACCGTCTCCAATGTGATCAACGGCAAAACCAGCCGCGTTTCCCAGAAAACCAGAGACAAGGTCAATGCGATCATAGAAGAATACGGATATGTTCCCAACCTGAATGCCCGGAGCCTATCCAATAAAAAATCCCACATCATCGGCATCATCATTTCCCTCGATGAAAAAGATGTGCTCCTGGGAACCAACTATTTTGAGAACCCTTATGTCAGCACCATGATCGGTGCTATCGAGAAAGAACTGCAGAGGAATGAATATTTCACCATGATCCGCTCTGTATCAAAAAACGCAGATATCATTTCCCTTCTGAAGAACTGGAATGTAGACGGAATCATCATACTTTATCCTGCCTCCGAAGAATACATGGCGAAGCTAATGGATTCCGCCACCTGCCCCATCGCCACCTTTGACTGCGAGCTGGAGCATCCCAATCTCATCAATATTACCTCCAATGATGAAAAAGGCATGTATCTTTCCACAAAATATATGATCAATCACGGTCATTCCGCCATTGCTTTTGTAGCCAATTACAAAAGCAGTCACGTTCTTGCCAACCGTTTCAATGGCTATAAACGGGCGCTGGAGGAGAACCATATTACTTTTAACCCGGATTATGTTTATGAGTACTCTCCTTCCTATGAGGGTGGTATCCAGGCCGGCCGTGAGATCGCATCCAACAACTCGCCAGTTACCGCTGCGGTAACTACGGCAGATATCTGTGCTATCGGAATTATGGAAGGTGCCCGCCTGGGCGGCTACCGCATCCCTGTGGATCTCTCTGTGATCGGATATGATAACCTGACACTGTGCCAGTACACTCTGCCCAAGCTGACCTCTGTTTCCCAGAACATCCCCCAGAAAGCACTCCTTGCCACCAGTCTTCTCCTGGAAAAGATCCGCACCGGCTCTGTCAGCTCCTCCTGCCAGTCTGCCCTGGATGTTGAGATCGTGGATCGGCAGTCAGTGATCTCGTTGTATTAAGTACAGGGATTCTACCTCTTATTTTTTGATGTTGGATCCCTGTTACTGTTCACCGATAATGTTCTGCGAAGTGTTTTTGTGAACTCAACATCTGAACCCCCAAAGGTATCTGTTCGTGAACCAGGATCAAATCAAAAAATCCCGGAACTGCTACAGTGCTTCTGATCGCCAACACTGGCACAGCTCCGGGATTTCCGTTACAAACCCTCCCGATACACGCTGTTGATCGTAGCCTGGGCGTGCTCCAGCTCTTTCTTCTGGATGATGGCTTCCCGGTCACTTAAGATCGCCAGCATCTCATCGATCACATCCTCCACTCTGGGACTTGTCACCCTGTATAAATACCCCAGCATCCGTGTAGCTGTGTAATCGGTATTCATATGTTTATAGGCGATTTCCCGGCACAGCTCATCGGGATAGCCCTTATCCTGAAGCGCTCTGTAAAGCTCATCTATTCTTGTATCTGCCATATGCTCCTGAGATTCCTTTCCTGTTTTTATTATAATTTCGCCAAGCGGATATTCGCGATCCGCTTTCGCTGGTTCCAGCCATATTCAGCACAATAAATCGAACATTTCCCTTCCACTCTGCTATATGATCACAAACACGACTGCTTCACGATTTATCCTCCTCATCCATGCCAGTTTCTTTACCAGCCTTATATATCCCCCGGATCCCCAGGATCAATGTTACGAAAATCCCTGCGATCAGTATCCACACCGGCCACATAGGTGCCGTTCCCAGATTCCCGCTGATCCCGGCATAAAGACATACTCCAATGGATAACAGCTTGATCACAGACATCATTTTTGACGCGATCTCAAAGATATGCTCTCTGTTTTCCTCTGTCACCTCAACCGGATAATTCCACCACTGTGGAAATCTCTGGCAGAACATCAGAAGTGCCAGGATCAGCAGACCCAAAATCGGCTCCAGAAAAAGGCTGCCCTTCTTCCCATACCGGTCCGGGATCCCATGAGCATTAAAATGGATCGGCACCCTCTCCGGCAGATTTCCCCAGGTGGCCACAAGATACATCACGTACCCAAGGATCATCAGAAAACAGAGCACATCTGTAATATTCCGCAGTTTTTTCTCAGACATTATCCATCCCCCTTTCATTGCAGAATAAACCCGTCTGTAAATCAAATACTCTCTTCCCTGTATTTTACACACAAATTGCCTGTCTGTAAAAGTATTTTGCAAAAAAGCGCCTATTATAGCCATATCTGTGAACACTAATGATTGCATACGAAATTTTTATATAACAAAATAGACATGTTGTCCAAAAACATATTTAAGAAAGGGAAAGAAATATGTTAGAAAAAATCTTCAAGCTGTCCGCAAATAAAACGGACGCCAAAACTGAGGTTCTGGCAGGTATCACCACCTTCATGACAATGGCGTATATCCTGGCAGTTAACCCGAACATCCTGTCTGCGACCGGCATGGATTCCGGAGCTGTATTCACAGCTACCGCACTGGCAGCCTTCCTTGGAACGCTGCTGATGGCGATCTTCGCCAACTACCCGTTCGCACTGGCACCTGGAATGGGACTGAACGCATACTTTGCCTACACCGTTGTTATCGGAATGGGATACAGCTGGCAGTATGCACTGACTGCAGTTTTTGCAGAAGGTATCGTATTTATCATTCTTTCACTTACTAACATCCGTGAAGCAATCTTCAATGCGATCCCTCTGAATCTGAAATCCGCAGTCAGCGTTGGTATCGGTCTTTTCATCGCATTTGTCGGATTACAGAACGCCAACATCGTAATCGGCGGTTCCACACTGCTGCAGCTTTTTTCCGTTGACGGATATAACGCAGCCAAGGGTGTGGAGGCTTCCTTCAACAACGTTGGAATCACAGTTATCCTGGCTCTGATCGGTATCATCGTAACAGGAATCCTTGTTGTTAAGAATGTAAAGGGAAATATCCTCTGGGGTATCCTGATCACATGGGGACTTGGAATTATCTGTCAGTTCGCCGGACTTTATGTTCCGAACCCGGAGATTGGTTTCTACAACCTGCTTCCGGATTTCAGCAACGGACTTTCCATCCCGAGTCTTTCTCCGATCTTTGCAAAACTGCAGTTTGACGGAGTTTTCTCACTGGATTTCCTTGTTATCCTGTTTGCGTTTTTATTTGTAGATCTTTTTGATACTCTTGGAACTCTCGTTGGTGTATCTTCCAAAGCCGGCATGCTGGACGAAGAAGGCAAGCTCCCGAACATCAAGGGCGCACTTCTCGCAGATGCAGTTGCTACAACCGCAGGTGCTGTTCTTGGTACATCCACAACTACAACCTTCGTAGAAAGTGCTTCCGGTGTATCTGAGGGTGGAAGAACCGGACTTACTGCAGTGACAACAGCCATCTTATTTGGTCTGTCCCTGTTCCTGTCCCCGATCTTCCTGGCAATCCCGTCATTTGCCACAGCTCCGGCACTGATCATCGTTGGTCTTTACATGCTCAGCAATGTTATCAGCATTGACTTCAGCGACATGGCCGAAGCGATCCCGTGTTATGTATGTATCATCGCAATGCCGTTCTTCTACAGCATTTCCGAAGGTATCTCCATGGGAGTTATCACATACGTAGCCATCAACCTGATCACAGGCAAAGCCAAAGAAAAGAAGATCAGTGCACTGATGTATGTACTTGCAGTGCTGTTTATCCTGAAATATATTTTCCTGTAAAATATGGCAAAAAAATTCCCGGGCGTTTTGTCCCGGGAGTTTTTTATTTCTTCGGCTGATATCGCATATTCGACACATTATAAACCGTAATAAAAGCTTTCGGGTCCTCCTGGTTTATAAACTTCATCAGCTTCTGATATTCACCTTTATCTACGATGGTGATGATCTCACGGCGTTTTTCCATGTTATAGGCTCCGATGGCTTCATAGATCGTGGCTCCGCTGTGCAGGTCGTGGATGATAAACTGCCTCAGCTCCTCTTCCTTCTTCGTGATAATGCAGACACGCCGTTTGATGTTATGATCAAAAATAAAATGATCCAGAACGATTCCGTTAAAATACGTTCCCAGAATACTTAAGACTACCGTCTTTTTATCATACACAAGCGCCGCGGAAAGTGCCACGCACATACCGGAAAGGGACATGGCTTTTCCAAGCTCCATGTGGAGATACTTATTCATGATCTTCGCCACGATATCCAGTCCGCCTGAGGATGCATTCCGGTTAAAAAGAATGCTAAGTCCCACACTCACTACCAGAACATAACACAGAACATCCAGTTCCTGGCTGTCTGTCATGGAACCGAAATCTGGAAAAATGATCTCAAACAATCCCAGAAACAACGGCAGCATCACACTGGTATAAACCGTCTTAACTCCAAACTCTCTTCCACAGGTAAAAAATCCGATGATCAGCAATACCACATTCAGGATCATGGTAATAGCCGACAGCTGCAGCGGCACAAAGTTGGAAAGCACGATTCCAAGACCGGAAATACTGCTGACCGACGTATGGCTTGGCACCAGGAAAAAATATACCGCTGCTGCGATGATCGCCACTGCCACGGTCAGGATCACCGTTTCTTTGATGATATCTATATAATTCAGTTTCTTTTTCATGGCATCAGATACTCTTCCCACTCTTTTTCTTTGGCACCGACCAGAATTTTATCCTCTGCTACAAGAATCGGACGTTTCACAAGCATTCCGTCTGTTGCAAGGAGTGCAAGCTGCTCCTCTTCGCTCATTTCCGGAAGTTTATCTTTCAGTTTCATCTCTTTATAAATATTTCCGCTGGTATTGAAAAAACGTTTCAGCGGAAGGCCGCTTTTTTCCCACCAGATTTTCAGTTCCTCCGCTGTTGGATTGTCCGTCTTAATATCACGCAGCGTATATTCTGCGCCGCTCTCATCCAGCCATTTCTGAGCTTTTTTGCAGGTACTGCATTTTGGATAGCATACAAATAACATGTTATGTCCCCCTGTCTTTCAGCAGTAAATATGGAAATCACTACTGTCTGTTTTTTACTTACAGCATGGAATATGGAATTTTTATGAAACTTTTCCCCAGTGCTGTCTGAGGTTTATTTTAACATAGATGTTGATGTTTTTCTATCCTGTTATTCCGCCCAGATCAGTTCCGATTCCTGCTTCATCTCATCCACGATTTTCTCCGCTGCATCCAGGTCTCCCTTTACTTCCAGCTCCGTTAATTCCAGGCTCTTCTTTTGGGCTTCCTCGCTCATGTAATATACTTCTTTCACAGTCTCCGGGGTGCTGTCATCCTCCGGTGATAGCTCCTCTGTCTTTTTGGAAAAATCCTGAAGCAGCATATCATTACCTTTCAGTTCCAGAGTTCCTGCATAGGGTGCGTCAATGGCGTAGACGAACTCTGTTTTTCCATCTTCTGTGTATTGTACTTTCATTCGGTTGATGAGATTATTGGAAGAATACAGGCAGTTGTCTTTTACGTACATTCCGCTGTCTTCCAGAGTCATGTATTTTTCATTGAAATACCAGTGGTTGTAGCCTGCTGCCGCTGCGATGAGAGTCAGGATAACTGCCACGGTTGCTGTCAGAACTCTGCGTACTATCAGCTTTTTCCGGATTTTTTTCAGTGTGGCTGCAGATGATCTCATTTGGTTCTGCTCTTTTCCCTGCTCCTCTTTCATGATCTCCAACATTTTTCTGCATTCCTGACAGGTACCCATATGTTCTTCCACCAGCGCCTTGCTGTCTTCGCTTAAGATCCCATCTATATAAGACGGCATCAGATCCTGTATTACATCACATGTGATCTTCATGTTCCAGCTCCTCTCTGATCTTTACTCTTGCACGATAATAAGTCACCCGCGCCCAGTTTTCACTTTTTCCAAAAAGCATTCCAATCTCACGGAAGTTCAGCTCTCCGAATGTCCGCAGGGAAAAAACTTCTTTATACGGTTCCGAAAGTCCATGCAGAACTTTATGGATCTCCAAGGCCTGGCTTCGCTGCGCCAGTTTTTCTTCCAAAAGTTCTCCGCCATCACTTCCTGCTTTTTCCAGCTGCTCATCCCCGGAAAGCTGCCTCTTCTGCTTTTTCAGATGATCGTACAAGGTGTTCTTTGCGATCTGACAAAGCCACACCCGCACATCACAGTCACCCCGGAATTGATCTATCTTTTTCAACGCCTTAAAAAACGTCTCCTGGGTCACTTCCTCTGCCAGCGATCCATCACGTGAGACAGAACGGATATACCGATATACAATGTCAAAATATGTCTGGTAAAGTTCTTCTATGTTCATCGGTTTTCTTCTTTCCTCCCTTCTCACTTATAAGACGCACCTGGTTCAAAAACGTTACAGAAAAATGCCCGATATTTTACATACCGAGCACAATAGCATCAGAAAATATTTTCTGAAATGTTTTTTATTATATTTTACAGGAACGGCAGTGTCAGCTGCTCATACTCCGGTTCCTTCTTTTTCTTCTTTAAAGATGGCTCCGGGGCTTCCGGCGGCTTATACCCTTCCATCTGGCGGTCGATCCAGGTCATCAGCACATCCACAACGTATTCCTGCTCTTCACTGGTCAGTTCACGCCCCTTTGGGATCCCGTGCCATTTTTCCAGACAGCCACGGCAACAGCAGGCGCAGGCATGCTGGGCCAGAAACACGGGATGACCCTTCATAGGGGTCTGTTTCCCGTCGTTGGGGATCACCGCCGGTGCAAGACGCATATGGATAAAATCCTGCGCATGCTTTTCTATTTTTTCTCTGCCTTTGTCTGCCGCATAAGCTTTATCTTTTTCTTTCAGATAAAAACTGCTGCGGAATTTCGACTGTGCCAGACGATCAAACAATTCCCTGTGATCCATGTCTGAAACCTCTTTTCATCAATCTTCTGCAGTAAAACAGATATCCTGCTTCCGCCTTGCCACATGCGTTTACATCATTCCATGTTCCTCATAATATTTCTTTTTCTCAACATACATCCGATCATCCGCTCTCCGCAGCATTGTTTCAAGCTCCGAAGAACTTTCCTCCCAGACAATACCAACAGAAACGCTGATCTTTTTGGCCGCAATGCTGTCACAGATATCCCGGACCTTACTTCGAAAAATCTTCTCATCTATATCAAAACAGATGAGTACAAATTCATCTCCACCTACCCGGTAAGCATTTTCCGGCAGAATCGCAAGCATGGAACGCGCTGTATTTATGATCAGCCTGTCTCCGGCCTCATGTCCGTAAAGATCATTCACCCGTTTCAGACCATTGATATCAATATATGCTACTCCTGTTTTTATCACTGTTTTCGCCTGCATACCTTCCAGAACCTGAATATACCTGTTCCTGTTATACAAGGTCGTCAGCATATCACGATAACTCATGTACTGCAGACGCGCCTTACGCTCCTTGGCTTTCAGGCTGTCCGTTAAAAAGTACTGTATGGACGACAGCAGCGTATGATCCTCATAATGCAGTCTCGGATTATCTACCCCGAGAAATCCTATGATCTTTCCGTCACTGTTTAAAGGAACGGCCAGCAGTCTGGTAATATCCTGCATCTTCAGAGTCTCATAATACGGCTGCCCCTGCTCCTCCTCAATATCCGGAATATAATACAGGCCATTTTTCCGAAAGCTGTCCATCCAGATATCCAGCATTTCCATGGGAACCTCCTGAAGATTATCCTTTTCAGCAGTCACTCCGCTCATAGTATATTCATAGGTATTTGTACAAACATTCCTCTTTTCATCGATCTGAACAATATAACTGCGATCTCCGTCAAAATACCCGCTGATAATACGCAGCAGATTGGAGATCGCCGCATCTTCATCTTCTCCTGATATCAGCTCCGCAATACATTTATTCAGTATCGTTGCGATCTCAAGTCTTTCCTTTATCTTGCCCTCTCTGCTTATCAGCTGATACATTTCCTGATTCAGCTCCGTCATCGTCACGATAAACATAATGATCATGGAAATACCAACAGAAAAATCGATCAGCGATATTCCATACCAGAATACCTGCACAACTGCCGCCACTGCCAGAAGTACAACGCATGACAGCATAGAGAACCGAAGCTTCCGGCTGACTCTCTTTTTGTATTGGAGCAGAAGCGTAAGATCAATGAGCAAGCTTGCTGCCGAAAGAAGGATTGACATAATATATAACGGTGCCCGATGATAACAATTATCCCCATCTATGTAATAATACCAGTGAGTAAACTGCGAGATCACCACAAAAGCAGCCTCCACGGCAGCAATAACATATCCGGCTTTTACTCTTTTTAATGTTCTCCGCTCTTTTTTCGAAAACAGATAAACACACACATAAATATGAAAACACACCAGGACTACGTCACTTAAAAGAAATACGAGAAAACTCGAAATACGGACCATCACACTGCCCAGAACTCCGGGATATCCGCTGAAAATATGCGCCATGGCATCCATCAGCAATAACATGGAAGCAAAACTCTCCATCAGGATAAGATACCAACGCTTTTCCCTGTCATAATTACTGCTCAGAAATATACATAATGCAGCTATGGCACAAAATGCACATCCCCATATAAGTATCGCTACCTGCAGTACTTTTTCATCCGGCATAAAAACACTCCTCACATTCGTCACTTACAATAAGTATTACACTTTACCGTGTAAAAGTCAACCTTCCAAAAAATCCCGGAGTATTTCTACTCCGGGATTCTTTTCCAGTTCTGATAAAATTTTATATTGTCCGACTCAGATTTCTTTTCCCTTTGTCGCAACGGCATGTACAACAAACGGTACAAACAATGTAATAAACGCCGCATATCCAAGGTATGCATATCCCTTCTTAACAACTGTCATCAGACCGAACTGTGCGATGGCAAATGCCAGGAATGTGAAGATCGCTGTGAAAACAGCATTTCTTCCAAGATGTCCCTGAGATTTTTTCTCCGGGCTGTCCATACGGCGTTCTACTGCGTTTACGCAACGTGTTACGATACCGGAGATCATATTTACTGCTGTGGAAATAGCTCCAAGGATGATCAGCAGGGAAATGATCGGTGTCAGGATTCCTGCACCAACTCCGTTCTGAACCAGTACAAGCATCGGTACAGATGCAGATGCAAGCTCACCAACATAGGCAATTGCAAGAAGTCCCAGAATGGAAAGTTCCATTGCACAGAAGTTGCATACAAACATCCAGATCGCTGCTTTGTTGATCTGTTTTTCATCAGTTACATCTTCCATGTGCTGGTACATAACAGAAACAGATGCCAGCTGGAAGAAGAAGTATAAAACTGCTGAATAGAGCGCCGGTCCAAAAGCTCCACTCTCGGAGGAAAGTACAGTCATTTCTCCGGAGGACATAGTATGGATGGAGGCTGTGATATCGCCCCACTGTGCGATGATATTCGGAACAAGTACAAGCACCAGGCCGATGATGATCAGCACACTTAAGGTAGAAGCACATTTTCTTACAACATTGGTACCAAAAAGAGCGATCACAAAAATAAATACTGCAATGATCACGGTGCAGAGCCAGTAAGGAATTCCAAACAGAGTCTGCAGTGTGGAACCACCGGTTGCAAAGGCTGCCGCAGATGCAGTTCCGATCATGATCAGGTAACAGATTTCATAGAGGTTTGACATAACCGGTTTGGTTTTTCCATAGAGACTGTCGGAAAAGCTTCTGTAATCGTAGGTTTTATGTTTGTAAGCGTAGCGCATTCCATACCAGAAAAACAGTGCATATAATCCCTGTGTCACTGCCGGCAGGATCAGGCACCAGATACCATAGTTGATAAAGTACTGATAGATCTGCGCTCCTGACGCGAATCCTCCTCCGAACTGTGTGGTAAATGCGACGAACGCAAGTCCCATAGCCAGAGGCATTTTGCTTTGTAATGATTTGTTCTGACTCATCTCTCTTTCCCCCGTTTTTTATTTATTATATTCGATAACCTTTCCCGGATTCAGGATCAGTTTATCATCGAATGCCAGCTTGATGGCTTTATAAAGAGCGATCATTCTCGGTCCCGCAAACTCTTCCAGGAATTCCAGACGTCCGTTTCCGATACCATGCTCACCGGAAAGCTGTCCGCCCAGTTCTTTGGACAGTGCATACAACTCTACCAAACTTGCGTGGGTGGCTTCTTTCCACTCCTGGTCGCTCATTTCCGGTCCACGGAGCATCTCTGTATGGATATTTCCGTCTCCGCAGTGTCCGCATGGCTCTACGCGGATTCCATGTGCGCTTGCGATCTTTTTGGCTGCTTTTACGTACTCTGCGATCCTTGCTCTTGGAACAACTACATCACACTCTTCCTGTGCCACAGAATCGGCTTTCATTCCCTCAAGGATTCCGCCACGGACGCTCCATACGGCTCCGGCACGTTCCGGCGTTCCCGCAATGCAGCAATCCAGGGCTCCGTTTGCAAGAGCCGCTTCCGCTGCTGCCTCCACTGCGCTGTCCAGCTCCTGTTTGCTGGAGGCATCGTACATAACGATCAGCACTGCTTCGCCCTGTTTCACTGGGAACATTTTGTTCAGATTCCGTTCTACGATATCGATCAGTTCTCTTTCCAGGAACTCGATGGCTGTGGGTACAAATGGCAGTTCCAGAACCTTCGGAACCATGTCTGCACATTCCTCAAGGCTCTTAAACGGCATGACAAGAGTGCAGGTACAAGTCGGTGCAGGAAGAAGTTTCAAAGTTACCTGTGTAAGGATACATAAGGTTCCCTCTGATCCGATCACCAGATCTTTCACATCATATCCGGTTGTGTTCTTTACAACATTAGATGAAAAGTTCATGATGGATCCGTCCGGCATAACTGCCTCGATGCAGCGTACAAAATCTCTGGTCAGTCCATAACGTACTGCCTTCATACCACCGGCATTTGTGATAACATTTCCACCGATGGAAGCTGTTTTTTCACCCGGGTCCGGCGGGTAAAAAAGTCCGCCTGCCGCTGCTGCCGCCTGAATATCGATAAGAAGTGCTCCCGGCTCAGCTGTGATGGTCTGGTTCTTTCTGTCAATTGGAAAAATCTTGTTCATTCTCATGACGGACAGCATGATTCCGCCATATTTACAGGTAGCTCCACCTGCCAGTCCGGTTCCTGCTCCACGGCATACAACCGGGATATTTTCTTTGTATGCGTAAGCCATGATAGCGGAAATCTCTTCTTTATTCAGAACCTCCACATAGAGTTCCGGAGGAAAAACTCCGTACTCCGGCATTTCATCACGATAATATTCTTTTGCGATCTCATCGCCGACCCATACACGATCTGAAGCGGTCACAGAACGGATGTAGTCGAAATCTTCTGAAGTCATTTTTTTATATGGATAAGCCATGACCTAGTCCTCCTTCCGATTCTTTATCAGTTCTGTCAGCTCCGGCACAACCTGATACAGATCATCTACAATACAGTAATCCGCAACATTAAAGATCTGTGCTTCCGGATCATTATTGATCGCTACGATACAGTCTGATCCTGTCATACAGGAAGTAAACTGGATGGCTCCGGATACACCACAGGTGATGATCAGCTTCGGACGGACGGTTCTTCCAGAAAGTCCGATCTGATGGGCAACATCTCCGAATCCATTTTCTACCATCGGACGGGTAAAAGCAAGCTGGCCTCCAAGGGCTTCTGCCAGTTCCCGGCACATTTCCACGTCTTTTTCATTCCGGACGCCACGGCCTGCAACAACCAGAACATCCTCTTCCTCAAGGCTCTTTACCTTATCAATAACTTTGGATGAAAGAATTTTGATCCTGGAATCTGCCATCTTTTCATTTACCGGACATACAACTACCTGTCCGTGAGGATCTTTTACCTTTTCTGCCTTATCCATAACTTTATAACGGACAGTGGCAAACTGCGGCCTTGATTTTGTGATTCCGATCTGCGCCATGATATTTCCACCGAAGGCCGGACGGATCTGGATCATATCAGTATTGGAACGGATATCCAGTGTGGTACAGTCTGCAGTCAGTCCTGTATGGAATCTGGTGGAAAGTCTCGGTGCAAGGGAACGTCCCAGAGCAGTGGCTCCGATCAGAACAGAACTTGGTTTGTTGGCTGCAATACAGTCTGCAACTGCATCCGTGTAACAGTCTGCGCGGAAACCTTCAAAACCTTCGTGCTCATACACATACACATTGTCTACGCCATATGGGAGAAGTTTCTCTGCGTTTTCTTTTGTTCCTGCGCCTCCGACGATCACACAGTTGACCTGATAACCGACTTTGACTGCCATTTTTCTTGCCTCTCCGATCAGCTCAAATGTAACCGGATGGATCTCGCCTCTCTCCTGCTCCACATAAATAAGAAAGTTTTTCCATTTATCCTTGTCAAAAGATTTCGCCTTCTGCTCAAACTGAATTGCTTTTTCCGGGCAGTTACGAACGCAAAGTCCGCACATACGACAGGCGTCACCTACGACAATTCCTTTTCCCTCGATAGTCAGGGATCCAAAAGGACATTTCTCCACGCATACTCCGCAGAGCACGCATTTGTTTATATCAAATTTTAAAAATTCCATGTTCCGCTTCCCCCTATATGATCTTCTTTCCGGTCAGAAGAGCAACAAGCTTGTCTGCTTTTTCCTTTGCAGTTCCTTCCAGATAAACCTGTTTTTCGCTTTCCTCCGGCGCAAACATTTTTTCCACAGAGGTGGGGGAACCGATCAGTCCGTAACGGCTCAGATCCTGATCCGGCATATCTTCAAAGCTTAAGATCCGTACCGGACGGTCTGCAGTTGCTTTCTTTAATAAGTAGGACGGCAGACGTGGCACGCAGGTATCCTTGTCAATAGTCAGCAGACATGGATAGGGGATCTCGGAAACCTGAGAAACACTTACAAGATCCTGACGGACCTGAATGCTTTTTTCATTGACATCCATGATCTCTGCTACCCATGCAGCGTGTGGAATGGTCAGATGTTCCGCGATGGCCGGTCCTACCTGGGCAGTATCGCCATCTGTGGTCTGTCTTCCGCAGATAATCAGATCTGCTCCGCCGATCACCTGGATTCCCTGTGCCAGTGCATAGGAAGTTGCCAGTACATCCGCTCCTGCAAATTTCCGGTCTGAAAGGATCACGCCTTCGTCTGCACCCATGGTGTAGGCATCCCGAATCATCTCTTCCGCCTGTGGCGGTCCCATGGTCAGAACGGTTACCGTTCCGCCTGTTTTTTCCCGGATCGCAAGGGCTGTTTCCAGAGCAAACAGGTCATATGGATTTGTTCTTGTCTCACCGGACATACGTTTCATAGCACCGGTTTCCGGATCAATATCAACCTTGGAAGTCGCCGGTACCTGTTTCATACATACAACGATTTTCATTTTCTATCTTCTTTCCTGTATTTTTACTTTAAAGCTTTAAACAGCTGTATAAGTATAGCATTAACGTAGCGTAAAGTCGAGTGTTTTTTGGTGATTTTCACAAAAAAATATATAATTCGAGCAATTTTGTGGGCGGATATAGCTAAAACAGGATGGTACATATAAAAAGGCCTGAATTCCGCCTTCCGTTTGTTTTATGGAAGCTGAAATTCAGACCTTTTTTCTGTTTTATTTTTCTATTATGCATTTTTCGTCAGAAAAGATTCAAATCTCACATGACGATCCATCTCGTCCCCTATTAATCCGATCACTTTTCCCATGGTAAAAGCCGCAAGGATCGTTCCGATCCCAAGTCCGTCCAGATGACCAAGGATAATGCCTGTCATAAGTCCGGTTACTGCAAGACAGGTAACATCGAAGCTGACCTTAATTTTGGAATATTTGAATTTCGTGATATCCGAAAGTTCTCTCGGAAACAGATCGGTTGGGATGATCGGCAGACCGCACCGGTTGGAAAGAGCAATTCCAAAACAGATCAGAAGATAACTGATCACAAAATAAAGCACTCTGAATCCCATTGCAGTCGGCAGTATATTGATCTCCGCTTCATAAAGATCCAGCATCTCACTGAATGCAAATCCCACAACAAAACTGAATAAATACGGTACCACGAATCTCTTCCGCATGATCATCAGTGATAAAATCAGAAGTCCCTGAAAAATATACGTCCAGGTTCCAAGTGTAACATGTGGAAATACTTCCGAAAAAGCATAGGGCACACTCGATATCGCCGAAATGCCCGACCCGGAATAAAGCATAAGCACTACTCCCAGGCTGTTGATCAGAATCACGATTACCAGAGCCAGTTCTCCTCTGATCACCGGTAATTTTTTGTTACTTTGCAAATGACTGTCCTCCGCTACTCCAGACATTTTAAAAAGCCTCCATTCCTTATTTGCAATATATGATTATTTTTCTCATCTAATTTAAGCCTTTTTCCCGGGAAAGTCAATGAGCTGCGAATAATTGCTTTGCAGTTTCGGTTATCTGGAATAAAAATATTTACTGTCATTTTTTATTTTTTCAACTGAAATTCCATATATACAGGATCGTGGTCTGAATAGGAATAGCCGGTATTTACATTTTCGTATTTTGTACATTCCACATTATCGGAAATGATAAATCCGTCCAGCGTCACGGTATAGGTCTCACCGGGTACATATTCCATATCTGTGTTGCGGGCACTGTTCCAGAGATTGTTTTTTTCATCTTCAGACAGCTGATCCAGGCAGAAGGAAAAATGCTCCGGGAGTTCTGAACGTGGAAATGGGTAAGCCCAGGATTCGGGTTCTGCAGAATCTTCGGAATCTGTCTGGGTATTGTTGTCTGCATCGGATGCTTTCGACTGTGTATCCACAGCCTTCAGATCATGGTTGAAATCCCCACCACAGATCACATAATTTCCAGCTTCATATTCCTTCTGCATATCTTCACTGAGCATCCGGATCTGGCCTTCCCGAATGGCATCACTGTTTCCGTAAGCAGACATATGCAGTTCAAAGATCACCAGCTCTTTTCCGTTATCTACCGGCACTCTGGAAATACTGTAACACCTGTCCAGGTCAAAAAATTTCGTAAAAGATGTTGATATAGGAAAACTTCTTCTCAGAGATCCCGTAATCGGATATTTCGAAAACAGGGCAAGTCCGGCTTTGCTTTTTCCATGAGGCTGTGTAAACGGATAAAACAGAAACGCGGAATCATAATTCTGTGCAAATACGCAGTTATAAGCCGGGATGTTTTCCTTCAATATAGAATACTCATTCACATGATAACTTCTGGTAGCATCCAGATCGATCTCCTGAATCAGCGCAAAATCCGGATCTTTGGACGCAACTAACTCACCGGCACCTTTAATCGTTTCCTTTACGCTGTCCTTACTCTTAGCCCAGGAAGATTTTCCACCATCCATGAAGAAACTGAAATCCGGCGTATAAGCTCCGAATCCAATATTATATGTAAGTGCGGAGTAATTTTTCTCTGTTGTCAGCTCATTTCCTGCTTCTGTGTTTTGGGAGATTTCTTCCACCTGAAGCTCCTGATTATCAGGAATCCTGTGATAACTTGCATAAAGATAAATAATATACGCCGCCAGCACAATAACAAGTGCCAGCAAAATAATTCCTGTGATCTTTATGACTTTTTTTGCTTTTGTTTTCATCGTTCACCTGTTTTTCTTTCGTTATGTACTGTTATTTTTATAAAATCAATATAACATACACGGTTCCTGCCGTCCAGTTTCGTATTAATATTCTCTGATAAAACAAAAAAGCTGAAAAATCTTGATTTAACAAGACTTTCCAGCTTTCTATCATAGCAGGGGATGAGAGAATCGAACTCCCACCAAAGGTTTTGGAGACCCCTATCA
>ERZ1034946.275-NODE-275-length-32776-cov-7.125699_pt1 | contig 32776 bp, 27 predicted proteins | sample MGYA00520591_ERZ1034946 | MGnify/ENA primary metagenome ERZ1034946 (study PRJEB33766, sample SAMN09781753) | gut metagenome | biome: gut microbiome | host: Homo sapiens | place: Madagascar | study: EMG produced TPA metagenomics assembly of the PRJNA485056 data set...
CTGTAAAATACAGATAATCTGTTGAAAAAGACTCTTCTCCATCCGTTCCCTGTTGATAATCCACCTCTATCTTCATATTGTCTGTGTCAGCACCATACAGCTTCTGCAAAAGGCCTTTTGCGATACTTTTTGCTTCCTCCTCAGGGATTTCGTCCACTCCTGTCATATCATAAACTGCTTCTGTCTTTTGCTCACTTAGCACATTATCCCTTATATTATAAAAGTCTATAAGCTCAAGCATTTCCTCATCCGTAAGCTCCCTTTCAGGCAGATAAAAGGTGCTGGTGTCTGGCTCAAAGCAGATACGTGATGAATCAATCTGGCTTGAATCCTTTATCTCAAGTATGCTCTCCTCTGGATATACGCCCTTTGACTCATATTCCTCTTTCAGCTCATCCAGCCTGCTTTTTTCTACATCTGTAAGAGGTCTTGAATAGGAATCCGCAGAAGCTTGCGACTCATTCACACCACTTATGAACTGTTCTTTTTCTCCATCTGTGACCTGCTCCATTCTCTGATTTGCATAATTAATTGCCGCATGCACTCCGACACCGCTCATTGTTATAATGCATACACAGGCACATGCAACAGCCAGTTTTCCATAAAAATTGATTTTTCTTTGCGACTGGCCTGTTTGGTTTTTCCCCTCTTCTATAGCAAGTAACACTCGATTGTTGTATGTCCCTGATGTGTTGACACGCTGTCCTGCAGCAAAAGCTCTTATCTCTTCATCCTGTTTCAAATATGATTTACTCATTTACTGTCCTTCCTTTCCTATATTTACTATCCGATAATGCGCAATAATTTTTCTCTGGCTCTTGCAAGTCTTGACTTCACAGTCCCCTCTGGAACCCTTAGCATTTTTCCAATCTCTCTTACGCTAAACTGTTCATAATAGTAGAGCACCACCACTTCCCTGAACTCCTCATCCAGCTCCATTACAGTCTCCCACATATCATCATCCTTAAATTCCTCTGCCTGTTCATACTGGATTTCATTTTCCAATAGCACATATTTATTGGACTGCACAGCAATTTTCTTTGAGGAATTTACCAGAATCTGCATAAGCCATGACTTTGCACTCGATCTTTTCCTGAGCTGATGACATTTTTCAAATGCCAGCACTATTGCCTCACTCACTGCATCCTGAGCATCCGCATCATTGCGCAGGATTGAAAATGCAAGCCTGTACATGCCATCCTTATTATCCATTATCAAAGCTGATAATTCTTCCTGAGTTATTCTCTGCATTTATTTTCCCCTGTTATTTCTGTAAACATCTTATATCATGAACAAAAACAGTTCATGATCAGCATTCGTCGTTCGTCAATCATGCAAGCATGTTGACTCACTTGCACTCATAATATCATGATATTATTTACTACCCCAAACTTCCCTCATAAACTTTCGACAATCTGCTGGTATACACAAACCCTGATTGGGAAGTTTAAGTTTTTTACTGTTTACATATATAAGATAAATTTACCCCCCTTTTGGTTCCCATAATTATAGCATTTCGCAATTTTCCATGCTAAAATTAGTTGTCATAATGTATTTTACGGAGGAATCCCATGAGACTTTTACTGGCAGAAGATGAAGAAGATTTAAGCAAAGCACTGGTTGCTGTGTTAAAGCACAACAACTATTCTGTGGACGCTGTATACAATGGTCAGGATGCTTTAGACTATCTGGAGACAGAAAACTACGACGGGGCAATCCTGGATATAATGATGCCAAAAATGGACGGACTTACAGTTCTTAGAAAAATCAGGGAAGATGGTAATTCTGTTCCGGTTATCCTGTTGACCGCAAAGGCAGAGATAGACGACAGGGTGGTAGGATTAGACTGTGGCGCAGACGATTATCTGACTAAGCCCTTTTCCATGAAGGAGCTTCTGGCAAGAATCCGTGCCATGACAAGGCGCAAGGCTGAGACCACAGATTCTGTGCTCACCTTTGAGGATATTTCTCTCGACCGCAGCACCTATGTATTGTCCTGCGGCAATGAGGAGGTCAGGCTTGCCAGCAAGGAATACCAGATGCTTGAGATGCTGATGTCAAACCCTAAGCAGGTAATCTCTGTAGACCAGTTTATGGACAGGATATGGGGCTTTGACAGCGACACAGAGCTAAACGTGGTCTGGGTAAATATCTCCTATCTGAGGAAAAAATTATCAAACCTTAATTCCTGTGTCAGCATTAAGGCTGCGAGGGGCTTAGGTTACTCTCTGGAGGGAAAAAATGATTAAAACACTAAGGAAAAAATTTATAGCCATAGCCATGCTTTCAACTGCGTTGGTTCTTTTTATAATAATTGGGGCTATAAATATAGCAAACTACATCAACACTAATGCTAACCTTGACGCAAGGCTTGAGCTTATCGCCTACAACGGCGGAACCTTTCCTGATATGAATGATGATGGAAATGCCCCTGCTGCACCAGACAATTCAACCGCTCCTGATGACTCAGCTGCACCAGACGATTCAATGGTGCCACCAGCTCCAGATTCCGGCAGCCACTTTGATGACCAGTATGGCAGGCATGGCATAGATAAAGAAACTCCTTTTGAGACCAGATATTTCTCTGTACTCTTATACGAAAATGGCAATGTCTCCACAATAGATACCGGCAAAATCGCCTCTGTCTCCACCTCTGAGGCCGGCGACTATGCCACCAGCCTCTATGGCAAGGGAAAGACCAAGGGCTTTATCGACCAGTACAAGTACCTGTCCGTCTCCACCACCAATACCAATGGGGATGATATGGTACTGTATGTCTTTATCAACTGCTCCAAGGAGCTTATGACCATAAGAACCTATGCTCTGGCAAGTATCGGCATAAGCATAATCGGACTGCTTGTGGTGTTTGTCCTGGTCTGCTTTTTCTCAAAGACAGTTACCAAGCCAATGGCAGAAAGCTATGAGAAGCAAAAACGCTTTATCACAGATGCCAGCCATGAAATTAAGACTCCCCTCACCATCATTGATGCCAATACAGAGGTTCTGGAAATGATGGAGGGTGAAAACGAATGGACTGTAAGCATCAGAAAGCAGATAGCAAGACTTACCGCCCTCACCGAGAAATTAGTTTTTCTGTCAAGAATGGACGAGGATTCCACCAGACTTGAAATGCTGGAATTCAACATATCAGATGCAATCCTTGACACTGCCATGCCTTTTGAGACAGTTGCAGAGTCCAAGGGTAAAACCCTTGATATATCTGTTGCCCCTGATATCAATTACACAGGCAGCGAAACTAATATACGACAAATGGTTTCCTTATTACTTGACAACGCTATTAAGTATTCATCTGAAAATGGTTCCATAAGGCTTGATTTTTCTACAAACGGAAAGCTTAAGACTCTGTCAGTCTGGAATACTGTAGATGAAATTGAAACAGGAAAACTCGATTATCTGTTTGAGAGATTTTATAGAATTGATAAGTCCAGAAATTCAAAAACAGGCGGCTTTGGAATAGGACTCTCTGTTGTTCAGGCCATTGTACAGGCTCACAACGGAAAGGTATCTGCCAAAAGTGAAGATGGTAAATCCATTGAATTTACCATCTCTCTCTAGTCATCCTATTTTGTAAATTGTCCCTGCTGTCTGCTTATATTTGAGTATACAGATGAAGTCATTTCAACTGTAGTCTCGTTATCACCAGTCACAAGAGTATAGGTTTCACCCTGAGCCAGGTCTGCTGTGGTTATAATAACTGCATCATATGTCTTGGCTGCGGTGAAGCTTATAAGCTCATTTCCATCACTGTCCAAAAGCTTTATCTCATCCCCTGCACTGCCTGCGCTTACAGATACTGACATAACTGCCTGCTCAGAAGAATCATCAAAGGCTTCCACCATATCACTGCTTCCCACTGCTACAACTGTTCCACCATTTATATATGCCGCAGCATTATCGCCATAATCAATTGCAGAATTGCCTCCATCTGATGGTCCGTCAATGTATACTTCTCCACCGTTTATTGTGAGATTTCCATTTGAATCCACACCATCTCCACCGGCAAGTATGTAGAGATATCCTCCATTTATCTCTATCCAGATATCGTCATTGGATGCAAACATGTCTGTTCTCATACCTCCAAAGCCGCTGGAATCTGCGCCTCCTGCTGCATTCAAACCATCATCACCTGATACTATGCTTATGTTTCCTCCATCTATTGTAATGGTGAGTCCTTCAATACCCTCATAGCTCTCTGTGATGTTTATATCTCCATCGCTGATTACAAGAGCGTCATCTGCGTGCATGCCGTCATCGCCTGTGGCGATTTCCATGTTTCCATCCCTTATCTCAAGAGTTGAGTTGGTGTGGAGGGCATCATCTGCGGAATTGATATTGTAATCGCCGCCTAAAATCTGGAGGGCTCCGTCTGCCTTGATTCCCTTGGTGCTTGTGCTGCTGTCTGAATAACTTGCCTCCGCTGTGTTTGCTGAGTTTTCCGCATCGGCTGAGGCGGCTGCATCTGTTGAATCAGCTGATGTGGTTGTAGTACTATCCGTTCCACTATTAGTCGTGCCACTTGGTGCATTTCCCTCACCTGTACTGCCATCCGGTGGTGTCATGCCGCCTAGTGCATTTCCATCACCTGTGTTGCCATCCGGTGGTGTCATGCCGCTTGGTGCATTTCCATCACCGGTACTGCCATCCGGTGGTGTCATATCGCTTGGTGCATTTCCCTCACCTGTGCTTCCATCCGGCATCTGACCTCCCATATTGCCAAATCCGCCCATCATGTCGTTGTCTGTATGGACTTCGCCGTTTTCATAACCGCCACCGGCTGTTATATCAAAGCTTCCGTCTACTATTTCCACAACATATGAAGCATCTATTCCGTCACCATCACTTGTGATTGTAAAGCTTCCGTTTTCTATATATACAAAGCCTTTTTCCTCCTCATCTGTATTCTCACTGTGTATGCCATCCCTGCCTGCTGTCAGGTCAAATATGCCACCGGCTATTCTGACGCTGTCCTTTCCTGATAATGCATGTTTTCCTGCATCAACCACATACTCGCCGCTTGTTATGGCCAAGTCATCCTTTGACAGGATTCCGTGTCCATTTGGGCATGTGACCTCAAGGCTTCCTGCTCCGTTGAGGGTCAAATCGCTCTTGGAGAAAATTGCCGCATCTATATTATTATCATCTATTGCTTCAAACTCACCACTTGTGCATACAGTGTTTGTCGAGCCATCTGTGGTTGTTATAAAGACCTTTTCTGCAGTCTTTACATATATCGCTGCTGATGTCTCACAGCTGATGTCTGCATTATCAAGCACAAGCTGTACCTTGGCATTCTCTGCCCCCACCACAATCTGTCCATTCGTGAGACTTCCGGATAAAATATAGGTTCCTTCTTCTGTAATTGTAATGGTGTCTCCATCTATGACCACACTGTCTGAGTCTGCTGTGCTTGCTCCATCGCTGAGATTGATTGCTATAGCTGACTCCTCATCATAGCCAATTTCCTTGTCTCGATTGGTAAACATATCTGATGAGTCCAGTATTCCATCTATATTTGAGGCTTCTGCAGCCTCTGTCTGCGATTCTGTTACTGCATCCGCCGTCTCTGTAGAACCGGCAGATGTACTGCCACAACCTACCGCTGTGACGGTCATGAATGCTGTCAGCACAATTGTGCCCAGCATTGCCCTGATTTTTTTATTTCTACAACTCATTTACATTAACCTCCTGACGTGCGATGCTTATCTCCAGATTTCCATTTCTGCATCTAAGCTCATCCAAAAATGCCTTCTCTTGGCTGGTATCCTTTAAGTTAAGATGATATGTAAGCTTGTAAAGGCTGCCCATGTTTGATGTTTTAACCGATACTATTTCACATTTCTCTGTGTATTTTTCAAACACATCATCAAATGCACCGCCATAATTTAGGTCCTCAGGTATTGTAATCTTAAGTGTCTTATCCTTTGTGTCCTTCTGGTGGGTTCCCACTCCCAGAATGTTAAGCAGCAACATAACAATTCCCATAATCAATGAGAATAACACTGCATATCCCAGATAACCCATGCCGGCGATTAAGCCTGCTGCCATTGCTAAGAAAATAGTTCCGATTTCCTTGGCAGTTCCCGGTACTGAACGAAACCTAACCAGTGAAAAGGCTCCTGCTACTGCAACTCCTGCTCCCACATTGCCATTTACCATCATAATCACTATGCAGACAACTGCCGGAAGCATGGCAAGGGTTACAACAAAGCTTGCTGTGTACTTGCCTCTAAAGGTGTATACCCAGGCGAGTGCCCCTCCTATAACAAGCGAAACTGCTATGCATAATACAAACTGTGATACCGATATCACTGATGTTGCTGTTGTGTCAAAAAGTCCTGTAAAAATACTGCTAAGCATAATTTATTAATCCTCCATCTGCTTTCTCTGTTTTTTCTTTACATCCATTTACTCTGTTTCCATATGCCTCAATGCCCAGCAGATTGTCGCTGGCATTGTAGAGCGTCCTGTATGCTGTGCCATACTTAGAAAATGATGTCTTGTAGATTCCATTGTCCCTTAAAAATCTGACCATCCACATTGGAATGGCTCCCGCTGTTTTTACTTCCATCAACACCTGATTTTCCTTTAGGATTGGATTTCCGTATATGCCGCTGCGCAGGTTTAAATCATAGTTCCGCCATAGGATATTCTGGTCGAAGGTCACTCTGAACTCATGGTCATCCTTTGCGTAATAGGCTTCTCTCTCATATGACAGGAGCATTGCCGGTGCGATTTCCTTATACATATCCATGCAGTAATCGATTTCCCTGGTAATCTGCGTATCCATCACCTGCCTGTGGCTCAAGAGATAGTCACATGCCTCGGCTTCTGTCATTGCAACCCTTCTCTTGTATACAACAGAATCATATTTCTTTTTCAATTCAACAAAGACCGTTGTATCCTTATCTGCCACCCCATAGCTTCTGAGTCTCAGCTTTTCCTTGTACATGGGATGATCCATGGACCTGCGAATCAGCAGATATTGCGGTGTATCGAAATACAGACTGCATATTGTACTTTTTCCGTGTTCATCAGCTATCATATAATTTTTCATTTCATTTTTAAGCATAGATAACTGATTTGTGTCTAGCATATATTTTATCTCGTATCGTTTAAAAATTGTCTGGTTTGCCATGTCTTACCTCCTTTACAATGAGAAGTCTAACAGGCGAACCTAAAATTTACTTTAAATTTACATAAAAGTGCAAAAAAATAGAGAAAGCTTTATTTTTGCTTTCTCTATCCTGTAATTATCACTTATATCATTACTTATTTCTGTCCCGCAGCTTCTGCGTTCTCCCTGAGCAGATTGATAAATTCCTCTGCCCCAACCGGCTTTGAAAAATAAAATCCCTGCACATAGTCAATGCCCAGTCTCTTCATCTCATGATACTGGTCATGCTGCTCGATTCCTTCTGACACAATCTCCAAATCCATGCCCTGAATCATCTGCATTGCTGCATCCATAACATATTTTGCCTTGGCATCCTCAAAATAGGCATTGGTCATTGTGCTGTCAAACTTGACCACATCCACCGGCATCTCTACTATATAATTGAGGTTAGACTGTCCTGTACCAAAATCATCAAGAGCAAATCTCACACCCTTTTCCTTGAGCTTTCTCATATTCTCAAGAAGGATTTTTTTGCGCTTTATAGATGCAGACTCTGTAATCTCAAGTACAATATGTTTTGGGTCTATCTTATATTTTTCCATTATCCTGATAAAGTCATCTGCCAGCTTCTCATATCCGCACTGGACAATTGACAGATTCACCTCTATGTACTCAATGCCATATTGCAGTGGATTCTCATCCATAATAAACTTACACACTGATTCAAATACACGCTCACCCAGCTTGATTATAAGGCCTCGCTTTTCCGCAACCTCTATAAACCTGCCCGGCGGTATCACGTCTCCCTTAGCATCCCTGATTCTGACAAGGGCCTCGGCAGTTGAAAAAGCCTTGCCCTTTACAGAATATATAGGCTGATAGAAGACCTCTACCCTGCCCTCTGCTAAAGCCTCAACGATTTCATTTTCCATGTCGCGTTCTTCATAGATTTTAGAAATCAGCTCATTGTCTATGATAACACCAGTGTCTGTTCCAAGGCTTGACCTGTTCTGTCTCACATACTGGAAAAGTGGCAGGATATCCTCTGCCCTCTCAATCTGCTCTGTGGTCTCTATAAGTGCCCATTCAATAGTGAACATTCTAAACTCTATGTCACCCCAAGGGTGCTCAAACCTGTCCTCAATTCTTGCAATTGCAGCCTTTGAGTCCTCCTTGTGTTCAAATATCAGTATAAATTCAGTCACTGAACTTCTGAATACAATGGAGTTAGGAGTCTCATACATAAAATTCACAATCTCCATCATGAGGGCTTTCTCAATATCATAGGACATGCTTCCGTTACGATTGTTGTCATATCTGATGCACAAAACCGACACATCCTCACCCATTCCCTGAAGCTGTCTCATATAAGAAAACAGACCATTTAAATTAAACAAGCCTGTATCCTTGTCCAGATTTGTGTCCGGATTCTCCATTGATATGAAAATAATCAGCATACCAACCACACTTGCAAAGCTCACAAGCAACAGCTCATTATTAAAAAACTGAATAATTGCTGCAATCATCCAGAGCAGCCACCAGATTGTCACTCCGCGCTTTCTGCGGGGATTAATCTCTGCCCGGTATTTTCCAACCAGACATATTATAACAATCAGTACGCCCGCTGCCAGCAGATATGTAGCTATAACGCTGGGACCATAGGTATACATCCTGTGATCGCTGTTGTATATGTGGATTGGCAGGCAGAATATTATGACTGTACATACGACAGCCACCACAACCGAGCCAATCATCCAGCGCTTCTCCATTGACTTGCTCTTGTACACATCCACACATACATACATCATGGCACCCAGGGCTTCCATGACTATACTCCACAGGTACGCCTTGCATATTATGTCCACCAGGATCATGGGCAGACTATCTGCATATGTTATGCCAATAAGTGATACTATATCCAGTATGAGCGATACCCATACTATGTTCCATGTAAATCTGTACAGAAGACTTGTATTTAATTTAAGTCTTCTCTTTCCCTGATAAAAGAACAGCAATACAATCATTATTACTATTCCACAGCATTGCGCAATTATATTCAAAACTTTTCTCCCTATCCAAGTATTCTGGCAACTGTAGTTCGGGCTTCCTCTGACAGACAGCCTGACATATCCTTAAAATACATTATTGCCTCTTCCTTCTGATCCGGAGTGAAATTATCATGTATGTATTTTTCAAGGGTTGTGCTCTTATCACTGCTCAGCCTTGGATACTTCCCCTCTTTTGCATCACTGATAAGCTCAATCAGCTTCTTTGCACTTCTACAGCTATATCCCGGCTGGGTTTTCCCCTTATAGTCGAATACAAATCTTCCGAGAGCGACCTTCATATTGTCTATATCCTCTATCAGATATTCAGCCTCAGCACTTGTGGTACTGATAAATACAATAGAACCTTTTCTCAGCTCGATTCTGCCCTCTGATAGTTTAAAGCTGGCTGGAGTCACATAGTATACGCATTTTGCCATCTCGCTTCTGACCCTGTCAACGCCGATTTCTGCTGTCTGCAGATTTGGTGAAACCTCAAGTACAGAATTGTAATATTTGAGAGCAAGATCATATTCCTCATACTGCTCGCACTTTTTGGCTATCTCAAGCAGCTCATTTATGTCCTTCACTATTTATACCTCCAAAAAAATTAGAACGCATAAGCGTTCTATTTATAATCGGGGTGACGCGATTCGAACGCGCGACCTCTTAGTCCCGAACCAAGCACTCTACCAAGCTGAGCCACACCCCGTTGTCATATGATGCTTTTGTGAATTTCATCTTACCACACAGAAGGCTTTTTGTCCAGTAAATATAGCAGTTTAAGAAAACTCATGATATACTCTAAATATGCAAAAAGAATTTATACATAAAACCTGCCACTGGCAGCTTTTATTGCATACTTTGGTATATCAAACGCATAGTGCAAAGCACTTATGCTCATTAAGGAGTAGATTATGAGTAAAACAGCTCTTATTACAGGGGCAAGCCGAGGCATAGGAGAAGCCATAGCCATCGCCCTTGCTGAAAACGGATACAATCTAAGCCTCTGCTGCCACAGCTCACAGAATGAGCTTGAAAGCCTTGGGGCAGGCCTCCGTCTTAAATATCATATAGATGTCATTACACATATAGGGGATGTTGGCGATTTTAATTTTGTTTCCACCATGGTTTCAGACACCCTTGAGCACTTTGGGTCTGTTGATGTGCTTATCAACAACGCAGGAATATCCATGGTTGGGCTGCTTTCCGATATGTCAGTGGAGGAGTGGAATAAAATTATAGCTACCAACCTGTCATCAGTATTTTATACCTCCAAATGCGTGATTCCTTCCATGGTTTCGCACAAGAGCGGACACATCATACAGATCTCCTCTGTATGGGGCAGTGTGGGGGCTTCCTGTGAAGTGGCTTACTCTGCCTGCAAGGGCGGCATCAATTCCTTCACCAGGGCACTGGGCAAGGAGCTTGCGCCAAGCCACATCCAGGTCAATGCCATTGCCTGTGGCTGTATTGATACAAGCATGAACAACTGCTTTTCGCCGGAGGAGAAGGCAGAGCTTGCGGAGGAGATTCCTGCGGGGCGCTTTGGGGAGGCTTCTGAGGTGGCGCAGATGGTGGTTGCCCTTCTTAACACACCTGAGTATCTCAATGCACAAATTATCACACTTGATGGGGGCTGGATATAATTCTGCCTCTTTTGTGCATTTGAATCGAGGGGTCAGACTCAGGCTGGCATAGGGATAGAGTGAAAGCCTTCACAGCCCTATGCCAGCCGGAGTCTGACCGCGCTCTCTCACCTCAAAAAAGTGGCAGATTACTCTGCCACAAAGATGATGGTGGTTCGTGCCGGAACGCGGAGAGTGTTAACTCCAAGCATTTCTGTTTCGGCACCGAAGTCCTTGCCATCCTCATATTCACAATTTGTATTTACATCAATAACCCACTTCATTCCATTGGGCAGCACAGGAAGCTGCATAATCAGAGGCTCCCAGAAGGAATTCATACAGTAGAATATGATATCGTCCTTAGTATCCGCCTCATCACGTCCCGCAAACATAATTCCAATCATATGTGTATTGTAATCTGTGTTAGCGTTAAATGGTGTGCCATTGTGTATACTGATTTCAGGAAGCTGACAGCTCACAGGCTTGGTACGCTTTCTGATGATTGCATGCTTTTTCCTGAATGCTATCATGTGTCTTGCAAAATCATGTATCTCTTCGTACTTTTCCAGTCTGGTCCAGTCCAGCCACGAGATAATATTGTCCTGGCAATAAGCGTTATTATTTCCAAACTGGGTATTGCAGAACTCATCTCCTGCAAAAAACATTGCTGGTCCACGGCTGCAGAGTAAGGCAGCAAAGGCATTTTTGACAAGCCTCATCCTGAGTCCGTTTACATTAGGGTCATCTGTCTCACCCTCAAAATCACAATTCCAGCTATGACCATTGTTATCGCCGTCTGTGTTATTCCAGCCGTTTTTCTCATTATGCTTTGTGTTGTAGCTGTAGAGGTCATAAAGAGTAAAGCCATCATGACAGGTAAGGAAGTTAACCGATGCCTTATGTCCCCGGCTGTTTGGATTGTACAAGTCCTGTGAGCCCGTCATTCTGGTTATGGCGTCAGCGGCTTTTCCAGCATCTCCCTTTAAGAAGCACCGCATATCGTCTCTGTATCTGCCATTCCACTCTGCCCACTTGTTCCATGACGGAAAGCTTCCCACCTGATATAATCCGCCTGCATCCCAGGCTTCGGCAATAAGCTTCATGCTTCCAAGGATTGGGTCAAATGCCAGTGCTTCAAGTATTGGTGGATTCTGCATTGGCACACCATTCTGGTCTCTGCCCAGGATTGATGCCAGGTCAAATCTGAAGCCATCTACCCTGTACTCAATTGCCCAGTGTCTTAAACAATCTATGATAAAACGCCTTACAACAGGGTGGTTACAATTCATTACATTTCCACATCCGCTGAAATTGTAATAATGTCCATCCGGTGTCAGCATATAGTAGACGTTATTGTCAATTCCCTTAAAGGAAAAGCTTGGTCCGAATTCATTTCCCTCAGCTGTATGGTTAAATACCACATCAAGTATAACTTCTATGCCATTTTCCTTAAGCTCCCTGATTAAAAGCTTGAGTTCATCACCCTCGTGATTGTGCTCTGTGTTGTAGGCATAGCTTGTATTTGGAGCGAAAAATGATACGGTATTGTAGCCCCAGTAATTGTAGAGCTGCTCGCCGTCCACCACTCTGGCACTTTCCATCTCATCAAACTCAAAGATTGGCATAAGCTCTATTGCGTTTATTCCCAAATCCTTTAAATATGGGATTTTCTCCCTGAGACCCTCGAAGGTGCCCGGTGCCTTTACCTTGGATGAGGCATCCTTAGTGAAGCCCCTGACATGTGCCTCGTATATTACCAGATCCTCGAATGGTGTCTCCAGCTGCTTGTTGGTTTTCCAGTCGAAGTTACTCTTTACTACTCTCGCCTTGTATACAAAATCCTTGCCGGATTCTGGTTTATCCCCCCAGTTTCTCTGACCTGTGACAGCCTTTGCGTATGGATCCAGCAGGATATTATTAGGATTATACACTAATCCTTCCCCCGGATCGTTTGGTCCGTCCATCTGGAAGGCATATTCAAATTCCTCAATTTTAATATCAAACACAAGTATGGAATATGTGTCACCAATCTTGTAGCTGTCCGGAATCCTGATTCTTCCATAAGGCTCAGACTCCTGAGGCTTAAAGAGGAGGAGGGTACATGAGGTCGCATTGTGGGAGCTTATGGTAAAGCTCACTCCGTTTGCGGTCTGGTAGGCTCCATTCATTCTGAAAAATCCCGGTCTGATTTTAAACCCATCCACTATATCCAATGGATAAAGACCTGTATTTACTATGTCTGCGGTTACATCTCCTGCAACTTTTTCTCTCCAAATATACATTTTCTGCCCCCTTGAATCACTTTTTTTGCAATATATCTACAGTATGTCCGCTGGCTCCCATAAGATCTGCCCTCTCACAGGTTTTCATATGATATTCCAAAAAGTAATCAAATTCTTTTTCACTTAACGCATTCAAATAGGGTCTTATATAATTTGCAGCCCCATCTGCTGCTATTATCTTAATTCTGTCAAGACCCGCTTCACCATTGAGGCTCTCTATATCCTCAAGCCTCACCATGCTGTAAAGCTCATTGGCGCTGGCTGTTGTGTGGTAAGTCTCGTCTAACATGCCATTTTCCACAGCTTCCAGTATATGCCTTTCCTTAAAGGCATAGGTGATAACCGAAAACTCATTCATGATATAGGCGACAAGTATGATTCCACCGGCTCTTGTAACCCTCTTTGCCTCGGTCAGTGCTTTCAGTTTATCTTCTCTTGAATGAAGGTGGTACATCGGGCCAAAAAGAAGGGTCAAATCAAAGCTGTTGTCCTCAAATTTCTTAAGCTTTAAGGCATTGCCCTGATAGGCCTTGACGTTTGCCCCCTTTTGCTTTAGTCTGCCGAGATTATGCTTTACCAGCTCAAGTGCTGTCACGTCATAGCCTTCATTTGCAAGCGGTACTGAATATCTGCCCGTTCCCGCCCCAATGTCTAAGATTTTAATCCCGGCTTTGTCCTCTGTATCTTTCTCAGCCATCAGTTTTTCCAGGTAAGTGTGTATATACTTCATGGAAGTAACATACTCCACTCTGCCGTGACGGCTGTCCAATCTTTTTTCTTCGTTAAACTTGTTGTAGTATTCTTCTATTTGTGTCAATATTCTTCAATTCTTTCTTATTTTGATACATTAACTCATCTGCTCTTACACGGGTATCCTCAAGACTGTTGTCCTCTTCAGGATTGTACTGTGCCACGCCACAGGCGATTGCGAGAGGCATCTGTGACTCCAGGTTGAAATCTCTCTCCTCCTGCCTCATTTTTTCCGTAAGCAGCACAAGCTTTTCTTTGGATGTATTTTTTGCAATTACGCAGAACTCATCCCCGCCAATCCTGTATACCTTTCCAACACTTGAAAATATATTCTGGATAATTGTAGAAGACTCGATTATATACTTGTCGCCCACACTGTGTCCAAGCGTGTCGTTGCATTTCTTCAGATTATTCAAATCAAAAGTAAGAATAAAGGTATTATTCTCCTTGTTAAATTCCTCTACATCTTTATTATATGCATTTCTGTTGTAACAGTTAGTCAAAAGATCCTTGACCGCCATTTCCTGGTAGAGCTTAAGTTTTCTCTCCTTCTCCGCCTGCAGCCTTGCATATCTGGCTGTTTCCATACCTATCAGGATTATAAACACCAGAAATCCAAACTTAGAATATCTGTTGGAATTGAGCTGGTCACCATAATAATCATTCACGTCCATAGCAAAGGCTGTGCCCAGCACCATTCCTCCCAGCAGACAGATGTAAGTCTTCCTCTTGTGCTTCCTCAGTCTCAAATTCCTGATTATTCCATAAACCAGGTATATGCAACATAACACCAGTCCCAGCTGTACCAGCACCGCATTCTGTTTTATATCCCTTATCCCCATAAACTGCATGACCTGACAGCATATCGCGATAATTGTCATGGCTATAAGGATAGCATCACAAACCTTTGCATTATGCAGATGCAGGAAATACCTGATAAAAAGTACAAATGGGTACCCCATAAGCATAAGGCAGGTAAATGCACAGTAGCTTGCCGCAATTCTTGAATGTACCAGAAGAATGGCGCCTGCTGTCTCTCCCAGTGACCACAGGCCCAGAATTCCTGCAAATACACCAAGATACAGGATTTCCTTAGTGGATTTGCCACTTATGAAATAATATCCCGCCAGGCAGACTCCCCCTGCGATTATGAGAAGACAGAAAAGCATTTCCAGAAAACTGCTGTATATCAGTTTCTCATACATTGCCACGCCATCCCCAAAGAGAAACTCTGTAGGTCTTGATGGAATATCCTGATATACCGGCTTGGTTATGACAACCACCTGTGAAGAATAAGCCGGTGTCTCTATTCTGTTCCACACAGAGCCTGTTGTATGTCCAAATATAGTATTGCCCTTCTCATTTGAATACACAAGCTTTCCGCCTACGGTCGCATACACTTCCTGATGATTTGTGTAAAACATTAAACTGTGTGTAGTATGTGTAACATTTGTTATATTAAAACGATAACTCCTTGAGCCATCACTATATTCTGCCACTGATGTAGGTTCTAAAATGCAGCCGTTCTCTGTCTGGTAAGAATTGAAAGTATTATTAGAAGCTGCGAACCATGCCAATATCATGAGTGCTATCACTGCTGTAAGCGATAACACCTTTACCATAGTATAAATCCTTTTACTCACATCTATACCTCTTGTAAAAAACTCCCTTAACAACTAACCAATATATTATCATAATATACAACAAAAAAGAAGTCCTGCATTTCAGCAAAACTTCTTTTTTGTGGTGTTTTAGTCCTCTTCTATATGTTCTCTTCCCTGTGCTATAATGCTTCTTACATGATTATCTGCTAACGAATAGAATATTGACTTGCCCTCCCTGCGGCTTTTGACAAGTTTATTTTGCTTTAAAATCCTAAGCTGATGTGATATGGCTGACTGAGTCATATTTAAGACCGCTGCCAAATCACATACACACACCTCTGCTTCAAACAACACAAAGAGTATTCTGATTCTCGTAGAATCTCCAAAGACCTTGAACAGCTCTGCCAAATCATACAGTTCTGTCTCTTCCGGAATCGTGTCATTTACTATTTTCAGCAAATCCTCATGTATTTCACTTGCGTCACAGCACATTTTCTCTTTTTCTGCCATATAACTCCATCCTTATAGTTTTTTTACAAATAATGCTCTAATGGCATTCAAAACTGCTATTACCATAACACCTACATCGGCAAAGATTGCTGCCCACATGTTGGCAATTCCCAATGCTCCGAGTATAAGACATATAACCTTAATGCCTATTGCAAAATAGATATTCTCGTATACGATTCTCAGGCACTTGCGGGATATCTTTATGGCCTTTGATATCTTGAGCGGGTCGTCATCCATGAGGACAATATCTGCTGCTTCAATCGCGGCATCTGAACCAAGTGCTCCCATAGCAATTCCTATGTCTGCTCTTCTAAGCACTGGAGCATCATTTATTCCGTCACCTACAAATGCCAGCTTTTCCTTTTCACCTTTTTCAGCTAATATCTGTTCGACCTTTTCAACCTTATCTGATGGTAAAAGCTCACTGTATACCTCGTCAATTCCAAGCTCTGCCGCAACCTGTTCTGCAACGTTCCTGGCATCGCCTGTAAGCATAATGGTCTTTTCCACGCCCGCCTTGTGTAGTGCCTTTATAGCTTCCTTTGAGGTGGGTTTAATTACATCAGATATAACAATATGTCCTTCATACCTTCCATCAATTGCAACATGGACGATTGTGCCTACTTTATGGCAGTCTGTATATTCTACGCCAAGCTTTTTCATGAGCTTGCCGTTTCCTACTGCAACTGTCCTGCCATCAATCTGTGCTGTTACACCATGTCCACTAATTTCCTCTATATCAGAGACTCTTGACTTGTCAAGCACTCCTCCAAAGGCCTTGCAAAGACTCTTGCTGATTGGATGTGAAGAAAAACTCTCTGCCAATGCTGCATACTCCAGAAGCTTCTCCTCTTCCATTGTATTGTGGTGTACGCCTGTCACCTCAAACACACCCCGAGTCATTGTACCTGTCTTGTCAAATACAACATACTTAGTCTTTGATAAAGTCTCCAGATAGTTTGAACCCTTTACAAGTATACCTGCGTTGCTGGCTCCTCCAATTCCTGCGAAAAAGCTGAGGGGTATACTGATTACAAGGGCACATGGGCAGCTGATTACCAGAAAGGTAAGAGCTCTGTAAATCCATACTCCCCACTCAGCAGTAAGCCCCATTACAGCCATCCTGATGACAGGTGGCAATACAGCCAGTGCCAATGCACTATAGCAGACCGCTGGTGTATAATATTTTGCAAATTTTGATATAAAATTCTCAGATTTCGATTTCTTTGAGCTTGAGTTTTCTACAAGGTCAAGAATCTTTGATACTGTAGACTCTCCAAACTCCTTGGTGGTTCTGATTTTGAGAAGTCCTGTCATGTTGATACAGCCGCTTATGACCTCATCCCCTACAGCAGCCTCTCTTGGAAGGCTCTCCCCCGTAAGAGCACTGGTGTTAAGTGTTGATCTTCCTACTTCGATTATTCCATCAATAGGAATCTTCTCTCCCGGCTGCACTACAATCACAGTTCCGATTTCTACCTCGTCCGGGTCTACCTGCTCCAGGCTGCCATCTACCTCGATATTTGCATAATCAGGTCTGATGTCCATTAGCTCACTGATATTTCTCCTGCTCCTGCCTACGGCATAGCTCTGGAAAAGCTCTCCAATCTGATAGAACAGCATAACTGCAATTGCCTCGGTGTAGTCGCCATTTTCATACAGGGCAACTGCTATAGCACCAATTGTTGCTACCGCCATCAGAAAGTTTTCATCAAATACCTGCTTGTTTTTGATTCCCTTAAAGGCTTTTCTTAAAATGTCATATCCGATTATGAAATATGGCACCATGTAAAGGATAAATCTAAGGACTCCCTCAACTGGAACGAATTTAAGTCCTATCATAAGGATGGCAGCAATTATAATCCGCACCAGTACCTTTTTTTGTTTTTTATTCATATTGCAGCCTCCGCTTAACTGATTATAAGAAAATCTCGCAGTCATCCTCGACCTTCTTGCAGTTCTTTAATACATCCTGCATAACAGCCTTTGGATCCTGTCCCTCTTCAAATTCAACAATCATCTTAAGCGCCATAAAGTTAACTGTTGCATCTGCAACTCCGGCAGTGTTCTTTGCTGCTTCCTCCATCTTGTTTGCACAGTTTGCACAGTCTACGTCAATTTTGTAAGTCTTTTTCATAATAGTTTCTCCCTTCGATGCGTTTAATTCATTTTTCTTTCATATGAACAATTATTCATATGTTTGATTCTATTATATGCTCTTTTGGGATATTGTCAATATGATTTTATATGAATTTTGATTTAGTAATATGTCATAAAATGTTGTAGATTTGTATATACATAAAACCTGCCACTAGCAGCTTCTCTCGCATACTTTGGTATAAAAATATGCTTTGTAGTCCTATATCATTACTACAAAGCATACTAAACAAGTACAAGTTTTATTATAAAGCCTTCTTTATCGCTGCGAGCAGCTCATCATATGTCTCAAAAGCCTCAAGGTCCGGATTATCAGCCTTTATCTGGTCTGTGCTCTTGAACAAAAATCCTGCCTTGCTGGCACGAATCATGCCCAGGTCATTATGGCTGTCGCCGCTTGCGATTGTCTCATAGCCGATAGACTGAAGTGCCTTGACAGTTGTAAGCTTCGACTGCTCACATCTCATCTTAAAGCCTGTGATTTCGCCACTCTCCGCAACATCAAGTGAGTTACAAAAGATTGTAGGCCAGCCAAGTTTTTTCATAAGCGGGCTTGCAAACTGGGTGAAGGTATCAGATATGATAATCACCTGTGTCAGGCTTCTAAGCTCATCCAGAAAATCCTTAGCTCCTGGAATAGGGTCTATCTTCTCAATTGTAGCCTGAATCTCCTTAAGGCCAAGTCCATGCTCCTTAAGGATTCCAAGTCTCCAGTTCATAAGCTTGTCATAGTCTGGCTCATCTCTTGTAGTTCTCTTTAATTCAGGAATGCCACTCGCCTCAGCAAAAGCAATCCATATCTCCGGTACAAGAACACCTTCTAAGTCCAAACATACTATATTCATAACAATTCTCCTTCATCTTTAACACTTTATTAAGGCAAAGTATAAATCAGTTTGCCCTCACTGTCAAAAGAAATTTCGCTATAAGGTGCAGAATATGTATTCATATTGTCAATTATTGTCTGTTTTCGCGAACCATCTGCAACTGTCGGCTTAAAGTCATTGTAAGAATCCGTTGAGCTTAATGTACATGGAATAATATCTGCATCTATATCACTCTGCATCTCCCCATCTACAAAGGTAAAGGTCTGCTGAAAAATCATAGTGTCTTTGTCATTAGGGTTCCTGTTGGCGCCAAAGCAGAAATTACCAAGACTGTAGCAGATAACCTTGCCATTATAGACCTCAACCCCCTGCAATACGTGAGGGTGATTTCCGATAACCAGGTCTGCTCCTGCATCTATAAGGCCATGGGCGAGATTCTGCTGATAGTCATTAGGGTAGTAGGTTCTCTCTATTCCCCAGTGGCAGCAGGCAACAATCACATCTGCCCCCTGTTCCTTAAGTTCTGCTATTCCATTGTAGAGATAGTCCTCATATGTGCTGCTCATAGACAGGAGGTTTGCTGACACAAAGCCAATCACGATGCCCTCATCTGTAGTGTAGGTACCCAGATGGTCCTGAAAAGCAAAATCAACTCCCACCTCATTAAGGACATTTTCAGTATCCGTGTGGCTTTTCTCCCCATAATCGTAGGTATGGTTATTGCCCAGACTACAGCCCTCAATAGAACTTGCAGGCAGTATTCCGGCATACTCAGGCTCACCCTTTAAATTGTAGGTTTTCTCCACCCTGTCTGTAGATGTGGTGAGAACACACTCCAGATTTACAAGAGTAAAATCATCATTTTCAAAAATGTCCTTTACCCCTGAGAAAAAGTAATCCTCGCCATACTTGTCGTAATATGAATAAAAGCTTCCCTCATAGCCGTGCTGCTGGGTCTTTCCCAGAGTGCAGTCACCGGTTGCAGAAATCGTGACAGTCTGCAGGATGGGTTCTGGCTCTGTTTCAGTCTCAGGCTCTTTGCCAGTGCTGTCAACGCCTGACTCTTCCGCCTCTGTGGAATTTGCAGCTATTTCAGTGCCTGCTGTGTCAGACAAATCATCTTTACTGCCATCCTTGTCTGCACCAGCGGATTCTACACTTGTGCCAAACATATCTGCGACCTTTGAGGCGCTGCAGCCTGTGAAGCTTGACAAAACTAAGGTAAAGCACATTACTGAACTAATAATTTTCATTTTCTTTTGTATGTTTTCTTTGTTTTTCAAATCATTCCCTCTTCTGTATGTAAATATATAACCCAAATAATATAACCTGAATTTTGCTGATTATATACTCGATATAGTTATTTTATAATTCTAATATTTCCCAAATAAATTATATCTTATCAAGATTTTACAAATGTTCCATCTGCCCTTTTCAATAGTTTACAACATAACTATCTTAAATTGCAATTTTTGCCAAACACCATTGCGTATACATATTCCCATTACGTGAATCAACCGCCAAAACTTCCCGCTCGCAGCTTCCGCTAACCGAATTGCATACAGTTGTTTCCCAGAAAACAATATGAACTGCAACGAGGTTCCATAAGTCCCGGAAACGGATTCGTATTTCATAGTTTTCACATCCTATCCGCGATTGGGCTCGTTGCTGCCTTCATATTTTTTCTGGGAAATACACTGTATGCCATTCGGTTTTCACAATCCCCCAAGCGGGAAGTTCCCCCATTTATGTTAAGACATACACCCTTTATTTCTGTAAAAAGGCTCTGTAGTCTGCCAGATTCTTCTTAAGCAGCTCCGGTGTATTAAGCTCATACGGGCACTTGCTCTTACATCTGCCGCAATTGAGGCAGTTATCAATCTTATCCATCTCTGCCTGCCATTCCGGTGATGTCCATGCTGCTGCAGGCGCACGTCTTATCATAAGTGACATTCTGGCGCAGTTATTGATTTTGATTCCGGCTGGACACGGCATACAATAGCCACAGCCTCTACAGAAATCACCAGCAAGCTCTTTTCTCTCATTTTCCACATATGCCTTAATCTCATCTGTGTACTCTGGTGTCTCATCCATAAATGCAAGCCACTCCTCAAGCTCCTCCATCTTCTGTATGCCCCAGATTGGAAGTACATTGTCATACTGGGTCATAAATGCCATGGCAGCCTTTGAGTCATGTATCAGTCCGCCGGCCAGTCCCTTCATAGCGATAAAGCCTACATTCTGACGCTTACATTCCTTAACCAGCTCTATCTCCTTATCAGATGCCAGATAACTGAATGGAAACTGCATTGTCTCATACAGACCAGACTTTACACACTCCATAGCAACTGCAAGCTTGTGGGCGGTTGCTCCTATATGGCGGATTTTGCCCTGACGTCTGGCTTCTTCCATGCACTCATACATGCCTGTTCCATCCCCAGGTGCATAGCACTGGTTTACGCAGTGGAACTGGTAGATGTCGATGTAGTCTGTCTTTAAGCTGGTGAGTGACTCATCCAGCTGCTTCCAGAATTCCTCTGGGGTTGTTGCCATGGTCTTGGTGGCTATGTATATTTTGTCTCTCATGCCTTCAAAGGCAATCCCCAGCTTTTTTTCGCTGTCGCTATAGGCTCTGGCTGTATCAAAGAATCGCATGCCTCCCTCGTATGCTCTTCTTAAGATGGCAGATGACTGGTCTATATCTGTTACTCGCTGGATTGGAAGGGCTCCGAATCCATTCTGGCATACTTTTATGCCGGTTGTTCCTAGTGTGATTTCTCTCATATTTCCTCCTTCTGTGTGGTACCAAAAGATATATTTTCACTGTGTAGGAATGTGGTGCTAAGAAAATCTAATGTCCTGCACAAGCCACAAATCCTCGTTTTTCTCAGCGCCACATTCCAGCGTACGTTGTATTCTATTTCTGAGAAGCCATATATGCTTCAATCTCGTCTGCATCACGCATGATTTCCTCTGACAGGCATACAGCTCCATCCTCTGTGATAAGCAGGTCGTCCTCTATACGGATTCCAATCTCCCACTCATCTATGTAGAGTCCCGGTTCGTCTGAAATGATTGCACCCGGACGAAGCTTCTTATTAGAGTCTACTGTCACATCATGAACGTCAATTCCCAGATGGTGTGATACTCCATGCATATAGTATCTGCTGATTTCTTCTTCTTTTTCAATTAGCCCAAGCTTGATACAGCCTGCTGCAAGCACCTTCTTGCAGATGTTATTCAGGTCCACTGTTGTCATGCCTGGCTTTGCTTCCTTCAAGACTGTTCTGTTTGCTTCAAGAACTATGTCATATACCTGTCTCTGACGCTCTGTGTATTTTCCATTTACAGGATATGTTCTTGTGATGTCCGAGTTGTAGCCTTGCAATCTGGCTCCTAAGTCCATAAGCAGTAGGCTGCCATCCTCCATCATATCCTGATTTGTGTCATAGTGTAGCATGGTTCCGTTCATTCCGCTTCCCGCGATTGTTGGGAATGCTGTCCACTCCGCTCCATTTCTTCTGATACTGTATTCGAAGTCTGCCTGAGCCTCATACTCAAACATTCCCGGCTTTAAGTTTGCCAGCACATTCTTTAAGGCGGTGTCTGTTAATTTAATGGCCTCTTTTGTGAGAGCAATTTCATCCTCATCCTTCTGCATTCTCTGCTCTGCCACAAATGGAAAGAGATTTCTGATTGAAACACCCGGATATGCTGTCTTAAACTCATTTGCTTTTACCACATTGTAGTCCGGCAAATCCTCCTTCTGGTGTCTGTAAGTATCAAAATATGCTGTATAGACATCCTCTCTGGTCATAATCATATCAAGGGCTCCGTCAAGCTCATCTATAAAACGCACATTGTCTATGCCTGAGAGCTCCTTTGCCTCGTCAACGGTCACCTTGCGTCCATACCATCTCTCCATAGCAGGGTCTGCTTCCTCTATAAAGAGAGTTGTCTTTGGCTCTGCTGCAGCCTTATCCAGCACCAGTGCCATCTTATCTCTTCTGAGTCCTGTGAGATAGAAGAAATTTCTGTTTGCATGGGCTGTGAAAAGGTCATATTCGTCTGCACTCACATGGTGCTCGATTCCTGAATATAACACTGCGATTGAATTGTCTGCCATTCTGTCAAATACTGTTTGTCTTCTTCTGTTATAGTCCATTTTATTACCTCAACTTTCTTATGTTGTCACGATACCATTTTTCATATGGAATGTAAATATTACCCTGCACAAAATATTTTACTGCTTTTTTGAACATATTCAGATACAGAAAACCTGCCGCCAGCCAGACCTATTACCGGCTGCTTCTCCAGATGCATGGCAGCTGACAGCTTTTCTGGCGCGGCTTCACATATTAAGAACCAGCCCTCGCAGCTCCACATATATTCCTTGTTATAAATGCAAAAAGACTCCCAGGCATAACCCGGAAATCTCTTTGCAAATTTATATTATATATATTTAGAAGCAAAAATAATTTTTGCAGTTGTAGTAAGATATTCCCTCTACAATCTGCTTAAGTGCCTTCTCGTCATCAGGGTACTCACCATTTTCTACCCATCCTCCGATAAGTTCACACATGATACGTCTGAAATACTCATGACGTGTATATGAGAGGAAGCTTCTGGAATCAGTAAGCATTCCCACAAAATTTCCTAAAAGTCCAAGATTTGCAAGTGATGTCATCTGCTCCATCATACCAGTCTTATGGTCGTTGAACCACCAGGCTGCTCCGTGCTGTATTTTGCCAACTGCTGAGCTGTCCTGGAAGCATCCAATTACAGTTCCGATTGCAGCATTGTCCGCTGGATTTAATGAATAGATTATTGTCTTTGGCAGACTGTCATCTATTGCAAGAGCATTGAGGTACTGTCCCATCTCAATTGATGAACTGTAAGTATTGATAGCATCGATTCCTGCATCCGGTCCAAGTGCATTGTACACCTTCTTGTTCAAATCTCTTTGAACACCATAGTGGAGCTGCATTACCCAGTTTTTCTTTGCATACTCCCTGCCCAGTGCTGTCATGAATGCTGTCTTGTACTTTCTCTCCTCAGTCTTTGTTAAAACTCCATCAGAAAGTCTTGTCTTTACAATTTCGTTTACCTCAGCTGGCTCATAGCTCTCGTACATCACATACTCAAGACCATGGTCTGAAACTGTACAGCCATTCTCTGCGAAAAAGTCCATACGGTTCTTAAGAGCCTCAATAAGAGAATCAAAATCCTTAATCTCTACACCACTGACCTGGACAAGCTTTGTTATATACTGTGCAAAGTCAGCCTTCTCAATGTTCATAGCCTTGTCCGGTCTCCATGCTGGGAGAACCTTTACCTCAAAGCCATCCTCTTTGATTTTTCTATGCCATTCAAGTGAATCAATTGGGTCATCTGTAGTACAGATTGTGTCAACATTTGACTGGAGGATTAAGCCTCTGGCACTCATGTTGTCCTGCTTTAACTTCTCTGAAGTCAAATCCCATACTTCCTGGGCTGTATCTCCGCAGAGATGTCCCTCGTATCCGAAATATTTTTTAAGTTCCAGATGGCTCCAATGGTAAAGTGGATTACCAATTGCCTTTTCAAGAGTCTCTGCCCATTTCTGGAATTTTTCCCTGTCAGAAGCATCACCTGTAATATATTTTTCCTCGACACCATTAGACCTCATCTGACGCCATTTGTAATGGTCAGCGCCCAGCCATACCTGAGTGATGTTCTCATATCTGACATCCTCATAGATTTCCTGTGGGCTTAAATGACAATGGTAGTCAATTATAGGAAGCTTCTCAGCATAATTATGATATAGATTTTTAGCTGTCTCTGTTGTCAGCAAAAAATCCTCGTCCATAAATTTCTTCATCAGCCTTCTCCTTAGATTATCTCTGTACTCTGGCTCCTGCGCCACCCATAAGTGCCTCAACTTCCTTCTTAGAAGCCATAGTTGTGTCACCTGGTGTTGTCATTGCAAGTGCTCCGTGAGCTGCACCATAGTTAACTGCTGTCTCTGCATCGCCTGTTGTCATAAGACCATAAATCAGTCCTGATGCGAAGGAATCTCCACCACCAACTCTGTCCATAATCTCAAGTCCGTCATACTGCTTAGCCTTGTAGATTTCTCCACCAGCCCAGCATAAAGCTGACCAGTCGTTTACTGTAGCTGTCTTTACTGTACGAAGTGTTGTAGCAACAGCCTTGAAGTTAGGATATACCTTAACAGCCTCGTTAATCATCTTCTTGTAGCCCTCGATGTTTAGCTCCTTAAGGTTTGCATCATTTCCTTCAATTTCAAATCCAAGACAAGCTGTGAAATCTTCCTCGTTACCAATCATAACATCTACATACTTTGCGATTTCTTTGTTTACTTCCTGTGCCTTGGCATGTCCGCCGATTGCACTCCACATTGATGGTCTGTAGTTTAAGTCATAAGATACGATTGTGCCATATTTCTTTGCTGTCTTAATCGCTGCAAGCACTGTCTCGCATGACTGCTCTGAAAGTGCTGCGTAGATTCCGCCTGTATGAAGCCATCTGACTCCAAGCTCACCGAAGATGTAGTCAAAGTCAAAATCTTCTGGAGTCGCTTTTGAGATTGCTGTGTTTGCTCTATCTGAACATCCTACAGCTCCTCTGATTCCAAAGCCTCTTTCTGTGAAGTTGAGACCGTTTCTGCAAATTCTGCCGATTCCATCTGTTGGCATCCACTTGATAAGTGATGTATCCACACCACCCTGTAAAATGAAGTCCTCCATAAGAAGTCCCACTTCATTCTCAGCAAAGGCTGTGATAACTGCTGTGTTTAATCCGAAGCATCTGCGGAGTCCTCTGACTACGTTGTACTCTCCACCGCCCTCCCAGGCTCTGAAGCTTCTTGCTGTACGGATTCTTCCCTCGCCTGGATCAAGTCTTAACATTACCTCTCCGAGTGAAACCGCATCAAATTTACAATCCTTTGCATCACGCATATTTAAATCCATTTTTGTATCTCCCTTATCCTCTGATTTCCTTTACAATAGCTGCTGCTTCTGCTGTTAACTCTTTAATCTTCTCAAAGTTACCAGATTTGATTAAGTCTCCCTTAACCATCCAGCTTCCTCCGCAGGCAATGATTCTGTCATACTTTAAGTATTCCTTTACATTCTCTGCATTGATTCCACCTGTAGGCATGAAGCATACCCCTGTGTATGGAGCTGCGATCGCCTTGATGTACTTAAGTCCGCCTGCTGGCTCTGCTGGGAAGAATTTAACAACATCAAGTCCGAACTCAAGTGCTGTCTCTACATTGCTTGGGTTACAGGTTCCTGGTGTGATTGGAATATTTTTCTTTACACAGTAGTCTACAATCTTAGGATTAATTCCAGGACTTACGATGAATTTTGCTCCTGCTGCTACAGCTCTGTCTACCTGCTCTGTTGTAAGTACAGTTCCAGCACCAACAAGCATATCAGGAAATTCCTTAGTCATGATTCTGATTGATTCCTCTGCTGCCTCTGTTCTGAATGTAACCTCTGCACATGGAAGTCCACCTTCCATGAGAGCCTGTCCTAATGGCTTTGCGTCCTTTGCGTCATCCAATACAACAACTGGAATGATTCCGATTTTTTTAAACTGTTCTAATACTTCATTCATTTTACACACCTCACTGTTTTTATGAAAATCTATCATTCAGCTGCTCACACAGACCAGATTTCCCAGCCCTGCATGCAGCCTTAATTTACCTTATATATTACACATACTTCTGCAATGTAGCTCTTACTGCACCCTTGCCAGCGATAAGCTCGCTAAAGTATCCGCATACCTTGTCAGCAAGTCCAGCCTCATATAAGTTTACACCAAAAATCTGTGCATCTTCAAGTAATCCCTTAATCTTTGACTCTACATCACATGCCTCGCCGAGCTTGATTCCCTCAACATAAGGACGGACTGTGTCAAATAATGGGTCCGGGCTGAGCTCGAATGCATCGCCATTGTCATCTACTGCCATAAGATATCTGAGCCATCCTGCAAATACAAGTGGAATGAGCTTTAGGTCATCAAGCTTCTTGCCTTCCTTGATGTAATTCTTGATTGTCTCACCAAATCTGATTGCAAGCTTCTGTGATGTATCTGTTGCAATACGCTGTGGTGTATCTGGCATAAATGGATTTGGAATTCTGACCTTAAGTACAGTGTCGATGAACTTCTTAGGGTCAAGTACTCCAGGATTTATTACTACCGGAAGTCCTTCCTGATATCCGATTCTCTCTACAAGCTTTACAAGCTCTGTATCCTTCATCTCATCTGAGATTTTGGTATATCCGAGGAGACATCCGTATACAGCAAGTGCTGTGTGAAGAGGATTAAGGCATGTACAAACCTTCATTCTCTCTACCTTATCAACTGTCTCTCTGTCTGTGAAAATGATTCCACCCTTTTCAAGAGCTGGTCTTCCGTTAGGGAACTCATCCTCGATTACAAGATACTCTGTCTCCTCTGCGTTAACGAATGGAGCAACATAAGTATTCTTTGATGTGATAACAGGGTCTAAGTCCTCAAGTCCATCCTCTTTTAAGAGAGCTTCAACCGAAGCGTCTGGTCTTGGTGTAATCTTGTCAATCATTGACCATGGGAATGATACACAAGCCTTGTCATTTACATAATCTACAAAGCCCTTATCGCAGAGTCCGTTCTCTGCCCACTTCTCAGCAAATCCTTTCATAGCTGCATAGAGCTTGTCTCCATTGTGAGAGCAGTTGTCTGTGCTGACCATGGCGATTGGCTTCCTGCCGTTTGCATATCTGTGGTACAAGAGTGCTGCAACCTTTCCAATGTAGCTGGCTGGCTTCTCAGGACCTGCTTCAAAATCAGCCTTTACAAGACCAAGAAGCTCGCCCTTTCCGTCTACAAGGCTGTAACCCTTCTCTGTGATGGTGAATGTAGCAAGCTGGAGAGAATCCTTTGCAAAAATCTCCTTGAGTCTGCTAAATTCAGCCTCATTCTCTGAATCAAGAATACATGACTCTCCGATTGAACCAACTACTGTCTTCTCAATATTTCCATCAGCCTTAAGTGTAACAAGGATTGAGTAGTTATCGTTTGGACGATACTTTTTCTCGATGATTTCGTAATCAAATCCCTCTACTACTGTGATTCCGGATGTCAGCACCCCCTCATTAAGAAGGTTCTGTGCTACATTTGCCTGAAATGCCCTGAAAATATTTCCAGCTCCAAAGTGAACCCATACAGGATTCTCCTTTGTGTTTTTAATCATTTTCTGTCTGTCATATTTTGGAAGTGAGTAGCCCTTTGACTCCCACTGTGCTTTATCCTTTAAACCGTTCTCATTTAAAATCATGGCTGTCTCCTATCTCTTCTCTACGCCTCTTGTATGGCTCTTGTCAATTGCCTCCCAAAGTCCATTGAGATATGTTGCTCCAAGTGCTCTGTCGTATAAACCATATCCTGGCATTGCAACCTCATCCCAAATCATACGTCCATGGTCTGGTCTGATTGGTCCGTCAAATCCTATATCGTAAAGAGCCTTCATAATCTCATACATGTCAAAGGTTCCGTCACTTGATAAGTGAGCTGCCTCCTCGAAGTCTGTAGGTGAGTTGAACTTAAGGTTTCTAACATGTGCGAAATGGATTCTTCCCTTTAAGGCTCTAATCATATCCGGAAGGTCATTTTCAAGGTTTGTTCCGTATGAGCCTGAGCAGAATGTAACACCATTATGTGGGTTATCAACCATTTCCATCATTCTAAGGATGTTCTTCTTGTTGATGATGATTCTTGGAAGTCCAAATACGCTCCATGCCGGATCATCTGGATGAATAGCCATGTTAATGTCGTACTTGTCACATGTTGGCATAATTCTCTCAAGGAAATATTTGAGGTTTTCAAATAACTTCTCATCATCAATATCCTTATACATCTCGAAAAGCTCTTTTACATGAGCCATTCTCTCTGGCTCCCAGCCTGGCATTACTGTTCCATTCATATCACCTGCGATTGAATCAAACATCTTCTCCGGGTCAAGTGCATCTACAGCTTCCTGTGTATATGCAAGAACTGTAGAACCATCTGGACGCATTCTTGCAAGCTCAGTTCTTGTCCAGTCAAATACTGGCATGAAGTTGTAACATACTAAGTGGATATCCTCTTCTCCAAGGTTCTCCAAGCACTTAATGTAGTTGTCGATGTACATATCCCTGTCAGCGGCACCAGTCTTGATTGCCTCATGTACATTCACGCTCTCGATTCCTGCTATCTTAAGTCCAGCAGCCTCAACCTCATCCTTTAACGCGCGGATTCTCTCTCTTGACCATACCTCTCCCGGCTCTGTGTCATAGAGAGTTGTGATTACTCCTGTCACCCCTGGAATCTGTCTGATTTGCTTCAATGTTACAGTATCAAATTTTGATCCATACCATCTGAGTGTCATTTCCATAGTTTAAGTACCTTCCTTTCAAAGCTCTTATATCAGTTTGTTATTTCTTTATCATTTATCCTTATAATAAACTGATTTTCAAAAACAATACATTGAGTAAATTGTTAAATATATTGCAAATCTTGCGGTAGGAAATTATAATTGTATATAGTATTTAAATTGTTCTGATTTATGTGACAGTTATGACTATTTTCCTATTATTTTTACTGCTTTAAAACTAAAAAGGAGGCTTTCAAATGCAGGAAAATCTATTATCCACCTTCAGTTCCAGACAGTACATGCGTGATAAGGACTTTGAGTTGTATTACTATAGCGATACCACATTAAAAAATGTAAAGCACCACACCCACAACTACTATGAAATCTATTTTTTCTACGGTGGTAAGGTGTCAATTTTTATTGAAAATGATGCCTTTCCTCTGGCAGAAGGAGATATGATTATCATTCCCCCCGGAACCAACCATCACCTTGAGATACTGGACAAAAGCCTCCCCTATCAGAGATGTATTTTCTGGATATCCCAGGACTTCTGCGACCATATGCTGAATATGTCCTCTGATTTGGTTTACCCTCTGCAAAAGGCAGCTGTGACAAAGAAAAATATATACCACTTTGATCTCTTTACTTTTAATGAACTAAAAACCAAGATATTTAGAATTATAAGAGAAAAAAGAGGCAGCCACTTTGGAAAAGCAACTGCCATCTCCCTCTATGTCCATGATTTGATGCTGACAATCAGCAGAAGGGTATATGAGCTTGACAATCCTACTCAGATGCACAAGGATAATTCTCTCTATGACAATGTTCTCATATATATTGATGAACACATAACAGAGGATATATCCCTTGAGTCCATAGCCAGGGAATTTTTTATCAGCAAGTATCATATATCACATGTGTTTACCGAAAACTTCGGTACCTCGCTCCACCAGTATATAATAAAAAAACGCCTGACACTCTGCGTAAATGCAATCGTGTCAGGCACGGATATATCCGAGGCGTATCTGCTCTGCGGCTTTAAGGATTACTCCAGCTTTTACCGGGCTTTCAAAAAAGAATACGGCAAATCGCCCCGTGATTATGTTTTAAATCAAAGAACCCTGTAGCAATATTTATACGTTTGTAAATGCTGCTGATTCTTCTTTGAGGTTTCTGGCAACCGTGCTGTTTTCCTCCATCTGTCCGTTAACAGTAGACATAGACTGTACGAGAGAATCAACGTTGACAGCGGCATCAGTTACCCCATTTGCAGACTCTTCCACTGCACGGCTGATGCCCTCGATTGCCTCTGTGATATCCTTCATGTTGTCTAAGATATCCTGGGCATTCTCAGAATACTCGGCCATTGTGGTATCAATGTGAGTTGCATCTGCATTGTACTGCTGTCCGTTCTGTACGAACAGCTGATAGTCAGGCAGGATGTTCTCATTGATGTATGTAATAATCTTTTTAGATGCCTCAACCAGTCCCTGAACAGCCTGGATAACCTGCTCATTGATTGTCTGGATATTATTTGCAGTCTCGCGGGAAGAATCTGCAAGCTGTCTGATTTCGTCTGCAACAACTGCAAAGCCTTTTCCAGCCTCACCTGCACGGGCAGCCTCGATAGAAGCATTAAGTGCAAGCAGGTTAGTCTGGCTTGAAATGCTTAAGATGTCATCTGTAAGCTGCTCTACTTTTTCCACACTCTTTGAATTTTCAAGTGCCACATTCATCTCATCTGTGATTTCGCCAATCATGGCATTTGTATTGTTCATATTCTCCGCAGCCTTGCGCTCCATCTCAGTAGCACGCACCTTCATTTTCTGGGCATACTGTGTCATAACAATAGTCTGATCTGCCACAGCCTGAACCTTCTGCTCTGCTGATTCAGTGTGCTGACTGACAGTATTTGTGGTAGCTGACACCTCTTCCATAGTAGCCGAAAGCTCCTGCATAATAGCTGAAATATCATTTGCACTGTCACTTGAAGAAGCAACACTGCTGGCTACATTTCCTACAACTCCTTCAAGTACATTAGAGTTAGTAATAATCTTTGACATGATATTCTGCAGAGTCCCGATAAAGTGGTTGATACCCTGACTGGACTGACCAATTTCATCATTAGACTTGACAGTAACACGTCTTGTCAAATCTCCCTGACCAGCTTCTATCTCATCGATAATAGTAGAAAGCTCCTTGGTCTGCTTCTGTAGTGGCTTAACAACAGCCTTTATAACGACCAAAATAACACCAGCAAATGCTGCAACTGTAATCGCAATAAAAATCACAGAAACTGCGACCTTACGTTTATACAAATCTTCCTGGTTCTGAATTTTTTCCTTTACCAGCTCATCATTTCTGCTAATGAGTTCATCCATAGCGTCCCCGATACTTGTTGACCACCCCTTCATGACATCATTAGCCTTTGAAACAGCCGCTGCCGAGTCGCCGCCCATAGCAGTCTGCATAAGCTCTACTGTTGTGCCCTGTGCCTCTGTAATAAGGGCAAAAGTATCGTTCATCAACTGAATATCATCTGCGGTGAAATAGTCATCCATCGCAAGAAGCTCTTCCTCATAATTTGCCACATCTGTCTGATATGTGGTAAGCTGTGAAGCTACATACTCGTATAAATCCTGGCTTGGAGCCGCACACAATGCCAATGTCAGCTTCTGTGTGTTTGCAAATGCCAGGTTAATCTCATCCATGCAAATCGTTGCTCTGACACCATTTCCAGAAATCTGCATACTCTCATCCTGAATTTCCGTCATTGAAAACAAGCCTTCGCCTGCGGCAGCAATAGCGATACATCCAAGAATAGCAACCGGAACAATCAGTTTTGTAATAATTGATGATTTCCTTTTCATTCTTTATCCTCCGTCCTCATTTTTACCTTTTTTCATTTTAGCACTTTCTTCCTATATGTCTATATCTTAGGAATAAATTTTACAAACTTTTTGATTTATATACCTACAATCAGTACTTTTAAGAGCTTCTTTGCGCCTTACGCCTCTTTTTCTCCTGATACATTTCCCATATCATGGCCAAACCGGTCATTGACATATTTCAGGTGGTCTGCATCGAAAAATACTATGGCAATCGGCTCCTTTGCCGCACAATCCGGTATCAGCTTCAAAGTAATACTGACAGTGGTATTCATAAATCTGGAATAATCAACCTTTGCATAGGAACATGCATAATAAAATACATTCAGTGATTTCTCCGTTATTTCGGATAAAAAATGCTGATGAAGTCTACCAATCAGTGTTTTTTCGTTGTATAATGTTTTTGTCGTACAGGGTCACTTTCCTTTGTAATGTTTTGTGTCAAATTCATTATACATCAGAAAGTCATGTACGATATTTTTTTATGAAAAAGTTGTAAAGTGGTGTGTGATATACTTATACGCGGTCGTATCAGACCGGAAAGG
>ERZ1034946.277-NODE-277-length-32669-cov-27.331422_pt1 | contig 32669 bp, 29 predicted proteins | sample MGYA00520591_ERZ1034946 | MGnify/ENA primary metagenome ERZ1034946 (study PRJEB33766, sample SAMN09781753) | gut metagenome | biome: gut microbiome | host: Homo sapiens | place: Madagascar | study: EMG produced TPA metagenomics assembly of the PRJNA485056 data...
TGAAATGGTGGAGATTGAAGTGGAAGGGACTCATGCCTATCAGGAGGTTTTAAGGCAGCTTGGACGGCCCTCTCCGCAAATCGATCCTTCGCTGGAGCATATTCTGATTACCGGAATGTTCTATACTTTTTTTGAATTGATCATCCACGAAATGTCGCTAAAAGATGCCGAAAACTACGTTAGAGAAATGCGCGCCTTTTATACAGCAGGATGGATGAAAATTATGGGGCAGTAATGCCTTATAATTTTTGTTCGGTAGTTAGCTACAACTAACCTGAATTCGGATATTGTAAGAACATAGACGTGTTCTCTTTATCATAAACACAAAGAAAAGGAGGAATTTTTTTGAAAAAACAATCCAATTTATCACGCCTGCTGGAAATTGCAGGCAGCCATAAGTACCTGACCTATGCTTCTTGGGTGCTTTCTGCAATCAGTGCCCTGATTGCTCTGGTACCCTTCTATTACATCTGGAAAATGATCAAGGAAGTACTGGAGGTGGCGCCGAATTTTGGCCAGGCACAGAACCTGACCGGTAATGGCTGGATGGCAGTATTGTTTGCGGTTATAGCGGTGCTTGCCTACATAGCAGGGCTGATGTGTTCCCATTTAGGGGCATTTCGTATCGCCACAAACCTGCGTATCCAGACCATGGAACATATTGTCAGACTTCCCTTAGGTTTTGCCGAAAGTTTTGGCAGCGGAAAACTGCGCAAGATCGTCAACGAATCTAGCGCGGCCACTGAAACCTATCTCGCTCATCAGCTTCCCGACAGAGCCAATGCCATTGCAACCCCCTGTGGTCTTTTGGTGCTGTTGTTTGCATTTGACTGGAGACTGGGACTGTTGAGCCTTGTTCCGGTTGTGCTGGGATTTCTGATCATGATGACAATGACCGGAAAGCAGATGCAGGAAAAGATGAAAGAATACCAGAATGCGCTGGATGATATGTCCAACGAAGCGGTAGAGTATGTCCGTGGGATTCCGGTGGTAAAAACCTTTGGCCAGACGATCTTTTCCTTTAAGAAGTTTAAAGACTCCATTGACCGGTATAAAGTATGGGTGATTGCTTATACCAAGCAGCTTCGGACACCGATGATGTTCTATACAGCTGCGATCAACGGAGTTTTTGCCACACTGATCGCCGGAGGACTGTTGCTTACACAAGACGGTGTGACTTCCGGTTTCTTACTGGATCTCATTTTCTATATCATTATTACGCCGGTTATTTCTGTCACACTGACACGCATTATGTTCCAAAGTGAAAACGCCATGATCGTAGACGACGCTTTACAGAGAATTGACAGTGTTTTGAATTTGAAGCCTCTGGAGGAAACGAAACATCCAAAGCATCCTCAAAACGCTTCCGTGGAACTGAAATCGGTTCATTTCAGCTATGATGGAGAAAAAGAAGTATTAAAAGATATTTCACTGACCATTCCTGCAGGGCAGACGGTAGCTTTTGTAGGCCCGTCCGGCGGTGGTAAGACAACCCTTGCCAACCTAATTTCCCGATTCTTTGATCCCCAGAGCGGAATGGTAAAAATCGGTGGTGTTAATGTGAAAGACATCCCAAAAGAGGAACTCATGAATACGGTGTCTTTCGTATTTCAGAACAGCCGTCTCATCAAGGCGTCCATTCTGGAAAATGTGCGTATGGGAAAACCGGAAGCTACCCGTGAGGAAGTTCTGACTGTCCTACATCACGCGCAATGCGATGATATTCTGGAAAAACTCCCACAGGGTGTGGATACGGTCATCGGTACAAAGGGGGTCTATCTTTCCGGTGGAGAGCAGCAACGAATTGCCATTGCCCGTGTGATGCTGAAAAATGCTCCGATTATTATTCTGGATGAAGCCACTGCCTTTGCTGACCCGGATAACGAAAGCCGTGTACAGGCTGCTTTCTCAAAACTTTCCGAGGGAAAGACAGTAATTATGATTGCCCACAGGCTTTCTACCGTAACAAATGTGGATCAGATTTTTGTCATTCAGGACGGACAGGTTGCCGAGTGCGGGAACAGTCGTGAATTGCTTGCAAAAGACGGCATTTTCAGCCGTATGTGGAAAAATTACCAGACTTCCGTGCAATGGAAGGTAACAAAGGAGGTGCAGTGATATGATCAAAAAACTGCAGAAAAAATATGCCCTGTCTGAACAGGGAGCAAAAGACCTGATCAAAGGCTGCCTGGCCTGTGTCCTTCAGAATCTGTCTTTTATGTTTCCAGTGGGACTTTTATATTACCTGGTCAGCGATCTGATGAACGGGGGTGTTCCCGGTGGGAAAATTCCATTTTATGTGGCAGGCTGCGTGGTGTGTATCGGCTTGATTCTGCTGACCACTTTCTTTCAATACAATGCGACCTATTTTGCCACTTACAAAGAAAGCGGTATCCGCCGCATTACCCTTGCAGAGCATCTGCGCAAAATCCCCCTTTCCTTTTTCGGGAAAAAGGATTTAGCCGATCTTACCAGTACCATTATGGCGGATTGCACCTTCCTGGAGCAGAGTTTTTCGCATTTTATCCCTGAGCTTGCGGGTTCGATCATTTCTACGGTTCTGATTTCCATCGGTCTGCTCTTTACGGACTGGAGAATGGCACTGGCTGCCTTATGGGTTCTGCCGGTTGCCTTTGCGATTGTGGGATTTTCCGCAAAGATTCAGGAAAATCTGAATCAGAAAGCGATGGATGTGAAGATGGCCTGCGCAGACGGGATACAGGAGTGCATTGAAACGGTTCGTGACCTGAAAGCGAACAACGCGGAGCAGGCATATCTAAAAGGTCTGGAAAAGAAGATCCGTGCCGTGGAGCATCGTTCCATCCTCAATGAATTCGGCCTTGCTGTTTTTGTGGTTTCCGCATCGCTGGTGCTGAAGCTTGGTATTGCAACGGTTGCGCTGGCAGGAGCTGTTCTGCTCATGCAAGGAAGCCTCTCCGTGCTTACATTCTTTATGTTCCTTCTGGTAGTATCCCGTTTATATGACCCTCTGCAGGGCGCACTCCAGAATCTTGCGGCAGTCATCAGTACACGAACCAACATTGCCCGTATGAATGAAATTCTCGATCATCCGATCCAGCAGGGCAGCGACAGGCTTTCCAATCAGGGGTATGATATTGTCTTTGACCATGTTGGGTTTGCCTACAATACCGGAGAAACCGTATTGAAAGATGTTTCCTTTACGGCAAAACAGGGAGAGGTTACGGCTTTGGTCGGCCCATCTGGCGGCGGAAAAACAACCGTATCCCGGCTGGCAGCAAGGTTCTGGGATATTAACAGAGGAAAGATTACCGTGGGAGGCATGGATGTATCCCGAATTGACCCGGAAACACTGCTTTCTCTGTATTCCATCGTATTCCAGGATGTTACACTGTTTGACAATACGATTCTGGAAAATATCCGAATCGGAAACAAAGACGCCACAGATGAACAGGTCATTGCTGCTGCGAAACTTGCCAATGTGGATGAATTTGCGGAAAAACTGCCGGATGGATGGCATACCAATATTGGGGAAAATGGCTGTGAACTTTCCGGCGGAGAGCGCCAGCGTATCTCTATTGCCCGTGCATTTCTGAAAAATGCGCCGATCATTCTTTTAGATGAAGCTACTGCTTCCCTGGATGTGGAGAATGAAACTCTGATACAGACAGCCCTTTCCCGTCTGATCGCAGATAAAACGGTTCTGGTCATCGCCCACAGGATGCGTACCGTAGCAGGAGCAGATAAAATTGTTGTCCTTTCTGATGGCACCGTGGCAGAAGAAGGATCACCAAAGGATCTGGAAGAAAAGAATGGTGTATATGCCCATATGGTAAAACTGCAGACAGAAAGCCAGAATTGGAAACTTGCGTAAAGAAGGAGGAAATGTAATGAACAAGAACCATTGTAAGCAGGAAAATATCCGACTTGGCACCCACGGAGAAGACTATGGAAGCTGGATGTCCAACCCTGTCTTTTACATCATTGGCGGAATCGGAGTTTTGACCGCTGTGCTGGCTGTCCTCTCTTTTTATGTATTACATGTCGCTGTTCTTGGTGTTCTGTTTATTGTTATCACAATCGCACTTTTGGTTTTGCTGATCTGGATCACATGGATCAGGCGGCAGTATGCCTTTGGCGGTGGCGGAATCATGGAACAGGTTCATCGAGTCGTTCTCTCTCATCTGGACTATGACGGTGAGGGGAAGATTCTGGAAGTAGGCTGCGGCTCCGGAGCATTGACAATCCGTTCAGCTCTGACATGGCCGAAAGCAAAAGTGATCGGTGTTGATTACTGGGGCGCTGTGTATAATTACAGCAAAGCACTCTGCGAGAAGAATGCTGCCAGGGAGGGCGTGGCTTCCCGCTGTGTATTTCAGCACGGTGATGCGAAGCAGCTGGATTTTCCTGATGAGAGTTTTGATGTAGTCATCAGCAACTATGTCTATCACAATGTTATGGGTGCTGATATGCAGAAACTGCTGCTGGAAAGCCTGCGGGTATTGAAAAAAGGCGGTGTCTTTGCACTCAACGATGATATGAAACCAAAGATGTACGGTGACATGGAAGGTTTTGCGCAGAAACTGCGAGATATGGGGTATGAGGAAGTACGACTCGTTGACACTGCACAGGAAGCTTTTGGCTCCCACCGTCGGGCTGCCATGATGATGCTGGGGTCTTCCCGGCTGCTTGTCGGCAGAAAGTAATGTATCAAAACAGGAGGTTTGGCTATGTCCAAGTTAGGAGTTGTGGAGGATACCCTGTTTGTCCCTATGCTGGGAAGAATTTATGCTGCTGAGCATTGCCCACAAATTTTATATGATAAAAAGGCGTTGGAATTGAAAAATAGGCTGCCGTTAGACTTGATTGAACAGAATATGCAGAACCAGTATACCCTTTTGGCCTCTGCTTCCCGGTCTGCTAATATGGATCGGATTATTCAGGCTTTTCTGGAACGCAGACCGGACGGTGTGATTGTCCAGCTGGGCTGTGGTCTGGAGACAACCTATCACCGATGTGATAACGGAAAGACACACTGGTATGCCGTGGATCTACCGCATGTGATAGAATACCGGCGAGATCTTCTTCCCGAACCAGAGAGGGAATTATATATTTCCGGGGATGCCTTTGCAAAGGATTGGATCAAAAAAGTTCGCAATGATGTACTTGATGCTCCTATTCTCGTTACTGCAGGCGGATTATTTCATTATTTTGAGGAATATAAGGTCATTGCCCTTCTGCGTATGATTGGGCAATTTGGAAATATGGAAGTTGTTTTTGATACGGTGAACAAAAGAGGCATGACCATGATGAAGAAAAAATATATGAAACAGGTCGGCCATGCCGATGCACAGATGTTCTTTTATGTGGATTCCGCGGAAGAACTGGCAGCAAAAATCGGGGGTAATGTGAAAGTGATTACGGAGGAACCATACTATCGTTACATCCCTAAAAACAGTTTAAAGCTATCCACAAAGGTCAGTATGGCAGTTTCTGATCAATTCAAGATGGTAAAGATGATTTGTTTAAAAACCTAAGATTTTTTAACACAAAATAATTTTTGCAAGTGCAAAGAAATAAATCAACGCTTGAAAAAAGGAGTAAATAATATTTGATATGCAATAATCAGCATGGGCGCAGAAAAAGAGCTGAAAGCAGAAAGGAGGATTTCTCATGTTTGAGGATAGAATTGCAGCATTAAATAAGGATACAGAAGCTACCCTTCCAAAAGAAGAACATACAGCGTGATACAAAATATGCTACAAGAAAATTGTGGTGGAAGGAGGTATGAGATTATAAAAGAAAAATCAACTTCTGAATCAACACAAACTGAATGAGAGTTATCCTTATGACTTAGGAGGACAATCCAACATGGGTTGTCCTCTTTCTTTCAGGCCATAATTTACATACTGTTCTTGAGAACTTCCAGAGCAGAACAGGAAAGCCGTCTTAACACCAGAAGGGACGTATCCACACAGTAGCGGCTTATTTTTACCATTGAGCATTTTCCCAAACTCGAATTTCATGCTAATCACCTGCAAATTGGAAGATCTAAAATGTCTTAAAATTAGCAGAAATACCGAGGTACAGGATAACATCCTGATGCCGTGAAAACCCAGTAAATACGGGGATTTCTGCGTAGGCGGTGCATGTTATTCGGAAGTGCATCCCGATTACTCCAGCAGAAAGGAAGATATCCTTGGGCTAAAACGCAAAGTGGAAGCAGGCTGTGAATATCTGACGACTCAGATGTTCTTTGACAACAATATTTTCTTTAATTTTATGTACAGAGTGAGAGAGGCAGGTATCACAATTCCCATTATTCCAGGAATCATGCCTATCACAAAGAAAGTCCAGGTCAAAAATGCAGTGAAATTGTCCGGTTGTAATGTTCCTAAGCGTTTCAAGAACATCGTAGACAGATTTGGTGATTCAGAAGAAGCCATGAAACAGGCGGGTATTGCCTATGCCACAGATCAGATCATTGACCTGATGGCAAATGGCGTCAGACATATTCATGTATATTCTATGAATAAACCGGAGATAGCAGCTGGAATCCAGAAGAACCTTTCTGAGATTCTAAAAGCATAAAAACAAAAAATGTCATAGGTATCTGAATCTCAGATTAACCTATGACATTTTATTTTTATTCATTTACAAATTTCTTAATTGCTTCAAAGCTTTCTTTACTGATTACGTGTTCAATCTTACATGCGTCCTCTGTTGCTGTCTCACTGGGAACACCCAGAGATATAAGCCAGTTTGAAAGAAATTCATGTCTCTCATAGATCATTTCAGCAATTTCCTTACCTGAATCAGTTAAATAAATAAATCCTGCGTCCGTAACGGTGATATGATTTTTCTCACGAAGATTCTTCATGGCAATGCTGACACTGGACTTCTTGAATCCAAGTTCATTTGCAATGTCTACCGAGCGGACAACGGGAAGCTTCTTGCTAAGCATCAGTATCGTTTCCAAATAATTTTCTGCAGATTCATTTACGTTCATATATCTCTCTCCTATTGTCCCAACTTTTACATCATTATATTGATATTAATGATAAGTATAACACATTTTCCTATTATTTTCAACGTATTGCACAATCTAAAAAATTTGTTAAAAAAACGCGAAATAGTCCTTGACATCTAATAAACGTTAGCATATACTAACTAGCGTAAGAAATGAGAAACTTTTTCAATAACAGGAGAGTGAGGTTGATCTATGATGCCGTTATCAATGGCTAAAGAAGGCGAACCCGTTGAAATCAAAAAAGTAGGCGGTAAGGAAGAAACCAGGAAATTTTTGGAGAATCTGGGCTTTGTCGTAGGCAGTATAGTCACAGTGATCACCGAAATGAATGGTAATATGATAGTGAATGTGAAGGAATCACGTGTTGCTATCGGTAAGGACATGGCGAATAAGATTATGGTATAGTATATTATGAAGGACCATATAAATGTATCAGCATTACATTTATCCGGTGATTCATACATATAGAATTATTGCAAGAAAGAAGGAGACGGAGTAATTATGAGAACACTGAAAGAAGTTCCGTGCGGTCAGACCGTAAAGGTGACTAAGCTTACCGGCGAAGGTCCTGTAAAGAGACGTATCATGGACATGGGAATCACTAAGGGTGTTGGGATTTTTGTAAGAAAAGTTGCCCCCTTGGGAGATCCTATTGAGGTTACAGTAAGAGGATATGAGTTATCACTTAGAAAAGCCGATGCTGAAATGATCGAAGTAGAGTAAATTTTTTTTGACCATGTGTTAGTGTTTACTAACAAAAATAAGTAATATCAATTAATAAGTAGAATGAACAAACAAAGCCGAAAGGCGGGAGGAGCATGAAAATGTCTATTAAGATTGCATTAGCAGGTAATCCTAACTGCGGTAAGACAACATTATTTAATGCCCTGACAGGTTCAAACCAATTTGTAGGTAACTGGCCAGGCGTAACTGTTGAAAAGAAAGAGGGTAAATTAAAAGGTAATAAGGATGTTACCATCATGGATTTACCTGGTATCTATTCTTTATCTCCTTATACTCTGGAGGAAGTAGTTGCAAGAAACTACCTCATTACAGAAAGACCGGACGCAATTCTGAATATTGTAGATGGTACTAATATTGAAAGAAACCTGTATCTTTCTACACAGCTCATGGAGCTTGGTATCCCTGTCGTTATGGCAGTCAATATGATGGATATCGTAACAAAGAACGGTGATAAGATCTATATTGATAAGCTTGGTAAGAAGCTTGGCTGTGAAGTCGTTGAGATCTCAGCTTTAAAAGGCACAGGTATTATGGAAGCTGCCAACAAGGCTGTAGCAGCTGCTTCTAAGAAAACCCATACACCTGTACATGAATTTTCGCAGGCTGCAGAAGCTGCAATTGCATCTGTATCTGCTAAGCTTGGTTCTGATGTCGCTGAAGATCAGAAGAGATTCTTCGCTGTAAAGCTTCTTGAAAAAGATGACAAGATTGCAAACCAGATGAAGAGCGTTCCTGACGTAAGCGCAGATATCAAGGCTCTGGAAGATGCTTTTGATGATGATACAGAAAGTATCATTACAAATGAAAGATATACATATATTTCTTCTATCATTGATGAATGTTATAAGAAGAATTCCAAGAACAAGCTGACTGTATCTGATAAGATTGACCGTGTTGTAACCAACAGATGGGCAGCTCTTCCTATCTTTGCAGTTGTTATGTTTTTGGTGTATTATGTATCTGTAACTTCAGTTGGTGCTATCTTAACTGACTGGACAAATGATACACTCTTTGGTGAATGGATTATTCCTGGTGCGCAGAGTTTCTTTGAAAGCATCGGATGTGCTGACTGGTTGACTGGCTTAATTGTTGACGGTGTTATCTCCGGTGTTGGTGCTGTACTTGGTTTCGTACCTCAGATGCTTGTATTATTCCTGTTCCTCGCTTTCTTAGAGGCCTGTGGATATATGGCACGTGTTGCATTCATCATGGACAGAATCTTCCGTAAATTCGGTCTGTCAGGTAAATCCTTCATTCCTATGTTAATCGGCAGTGGATGTGGTGTTCCTGGCGTTATGGCTTCCCGTACAATCGAGAATGACCGTGACCGTAAGATGACTATCATGACAACAACATTTATCCCTTGTGGTGCAAAGCTTCCTATCATTGCTTTGATTGCAGGTGCATTCTTTGATAATGCCGGCTGGGTTGCATGGAGCTCCTATTTCGTAGGTGTTGCAGCAATTATCTGTTCCGGTATTATCCTGAAAAAGACAAAGATGTTCGCTGGTGATCCTGCTCCATTCGTTATGGAATTACCTGCTTATCACTGGCCTACAGCTGGCAACGTTCTGCGCAGCATGTGGGAGCGTGGCTGGTCCTTCATCAAGAAGGCCGGTACTATCATCCTTCTTTCAACAATCATCCTGTGGTTCTTAATGAGCTTCGGATGGGTAGACGGCAGCTTCGGTATGCTGGAAGCAGAGCAGTTAAATGACAGTATTCTTTCAAAGATTGGTTCCGCAATCGCCTGGATCTTCATTCCTCTTGGATGGACACAGGGAGGCGAAGGCTGGAAGATGGCAGTATCTGCTGTATCCGGTCTGATTGCAAAGGAAAACGTAGTAGCAACCTTCGGTCTTCTCTTCGGCTTCAGCGAAGTAGCAGAAGATGGTGCAGAAATCTGGGGCAACCTGGCTGCAGTTATGACTCCTGTAGCAGCATACGGATATCTGGTATTCAACCTTCTGTGTGCTCCTTGTTTCGCTGCAATGGGCGCTATTAAGAGAGAGATGAACAACGCTAAGTGGTTCTGGTTCGCAATCGGTTATCAGTGTGGTCTTGCATATGTTGTTGCACTTTGCATCTACCAGATCGGTACATTAATTACAACTGGTACTTTCGGTATCGGAACACTCGTTGCATTTGTATGCGTCGCTGGTATTCTTTACCTGCTGTTCAGACCTTATAAGGAAAGTGAAACACTGAATGTTAAGGTTACAGCATAATCAGTAACTATATAGTTCGTATTAAGAAAGGCAAGGTTTTCATATGGGAACATTAATCACAGGTGTAGTATTGGTTGCAGTCATAGGACTTGCGATCCGCAGTATGATTCGTGACAAAAAGAATGGTAAATCCTTACAGTGTGGCGGCGACTGCAAGCACTGTGGAGGACATTGCCAATAATAGGAACTCACGTCTTTTATTGTTAACAAGGAGGGCTCCGGTGACTGGCAAGAGACAAGATGATGGAAGCTATCACAGAACGCAGATGCAGAAAGAACTTGTAATTCAAAAGCTCCGTGAAAAAGGCTGCAGAATTACCAAACAGCGTCTTATGCTTTTAGATATTATTCTGGAAGAAGATTGCTCCTGTTGTAAGGAAATCTATTATCGGGCTGTGAAAAAAGACGCTAGAATCGGAACAGCAACTGTATACAGGATGGTGAATACTCTGGAAGAGATTGGAGCCATCAGTCGAAAGAATATGTATAAAGTTACTTGCAGTGATGACTGTCAGCTTGACGATATGTGCGTTGTGGAATTCGAAGATGGAACCTCCTGTCACCTGTCCGCTCAGAAGTGGAACAGGGTCATGAAAGCAGGATTGGAGATCTGCGGATATCTCAATAATCAGAAGATAGCAGCCGTATCCATCAGACAATAAAGAATCATACAATACTCCCATCCGGGATAACAGGTAGAAAATGCCGACCTGTTACTCCGATGGGAGTATTTTTTTATTGCTTTTTTTATCCTTATTAGGTATAATAAACCTGTGTTAGTTATATCTAACTCATTATATAATAAACAGATATTTTAAAGGGTTGTGCTGATAAGCACATAGATAAGGAGGCATACATGAGTATGGTTATTATAGGCGGTCATGACAGAATGGTCCGTCAGTATAAACAAATATGCAAGGAGCATCAATGCAAGGTCAAGGTATTCACCCAGATGAGTGCAAATATGCGTGAACAGATAGGTTCTCCCGATGTTATCGTTCTTTTCACAAATACGGTCTCTCACAAAATGGTACGTGTTGCCGTATCTGAGGCAGGCAATGCCAATATTATCCGATGTCACACCAGCAGTAGCAATGCATTGCAGGAAATCTTCGAAAATATTGAAAGAGCCAAAGAAGCATAGGTTCAAATATTAAACACATATAGGAAGCCGTTTGTATAGATTGTTTTGTATGCGAAAGAGATAACTGCTACAATCCGGATACTGCGTGCTTCCTGACAAGTATCTGCTGTTAATTCATATGTCCTGATGGAAGCAGTACATCCGAATAGATAATCTTATACCGGATATAGGACGTTTCCGGTGGAGCGTCAGGGTGATTCATTCGAAATTCTATCTGCATCGCAAGGCGCTTTCCAAGAAGGTTATTTTTTACATCTACGGTAGTAACCTTATTTATCACATTTGAGTACTCTTTGCTGCAGTCAAAACCGGTCAGCAGGATGCTGTTAGTGAAATGATTGGGGTTTTCCTCTAAATACATTTCTACAAAATGTGCAACATAATCACTGACACATACAATTGCATCCACATTTGGGTCAAGGTTATCTAAAAAGCTAAAAACACAGTCTTCATAATGTCCAATCCCTATCGAATGGGTAAAACACAGTTCTTCAATCAACGGCAGATTATGGCTTTTGAGGCTTTCTAAAAATCCAAGATATCTGTCTGTATTTGTCTGCGCATAATTGATGTCCCCGATGAAAGCAATACGCTTGCGGCCTTTTATGAACAAATGATCCACAATCTGCTGTTCTGTGTATTTACCTTCAATCAATAAAAGATCTCCTGTCAGTGTTCTCAGTTCAATTCCCGGTACGGTGTCTAAAAATACTTTTGGTTTATCCAGCTTATTGATCAAGGTTAAAAGATGCTTATCATATACATTCAAAACAACGATTCCCTGTACGGTGTCATCTTTTAGCAGCTCCGGAAGCTCATATTCTGATGTACACGAGGTAGGAACATAAGTATACATGAGATTGACATTAGATAAGGAAAGTTCCTGTGCCATACGGTGAATGATGTTTGTCCAAAAAATAGAAGAATCCGGGCGCGAAACGACCAAAGAAACTGTTTTTGCCTTTGAAGGCTCTGGTAAATACTGCTCAGAAGAAAATTTGTCGTATCCAAGCTCATGTGCTTTTTCGAGAATCTTTTCCTTCATTTCATCAGAAACACCCGCTCGGTGATTAAATGTTTTCCAAACGGTAACACGTGAAGTTCCGAGCGCATCTGCAATATCCTGCATCGTTATTTTTGACATAAGAAACTCCTTTCTTTTCCAATGTACTCTCGGAGTCTTCTAAATGTAGCCAGAATGCTTCGTTTGAAGAAGATTCCGAGAGTACATTCCAGTATACCGGCTTATAAATAATCGCACTAATCCAATGTTGTTATTTATAAGTCGGTATATTGGTATTACTGTGATTATATCATAAATATGGTACATAAACAAAAAATATTAACAATATTAACCACGCATGTAAATCTGTGTCTGTAGTATTAGTTACACTTTGATTATATAAATATGTTAACAAAAGATAAAGCAGAAGTCAATAATATTGTTAAACATAGCCAAAAAATTATATATAGTATTATGCATAGTATAAGAAAGTAACAAGAAAGTAGAATATTTCGTTGACAATTTGTGTAAACAATGATAACTTGTAAATATAACATTTGATAACTTTAGTGAAAGGAATGATAAAATGGCTGGCAAGCAAAAGACCACTATAAAGAGAAAAAGGTGGACAAAAAATGATACGGAATTAACAATCCTTGCATTGCCAACAGCGGTATGGTATGTGGTCTTCAGTTACCTGCCTATGTTTGGAATCATTATAGCTTTTAAGAATTATAAGCTGTCACCCGGACACGGTTTTATTTATAGTCTGTTTCACAGTAAATGGTGTGGGTTTGATAACTTCAAATTCTTTATACAATCCAATGCTTTTGCAATGCTTTTGCGGAACACCATTCTATATAATATCGTATTTATTATTTTAGGGCTGGTGATTCCGGTTACACTTGCAATCATGATTAGCCTGATTTACAGCAAGTTTAAATCAAAAGTTTACCAGACACTCATGTTTTTTCCGCATTTCATGTCATGGGTAGTTGCAAGTTACTTTGTATTTGCATTTCTATCTCCAGACAAAGGAATTTTAAACCAGATCATTACACATTTTGATGGCCAACGGGTCCAGTGGTATTCCAATCCAAAATACTGGCCGATGATTTTAGTTACCATGAATCTTTGGAAAACAGTCGGCTACAGCATGGTTGTTTATCTGGCAAGCATTACAGGAATTGATGGAAGTCTGTATGAAGCGGCTGTAATTGATGGAGCGACAAAATTCCAACAGGCAAAATACATAACAATCCCATCTATCAAACCGATTGTTATCATGATGTTCATTTTAAACATCGGCAAAATATTCTACTCTGATTTTGGTTTATTCTATCAGGTAACACAGGGTATTCCGAATTCACTTTATAAGGTTGCTTCTACATTTGATACTTATATTTACAATGCACTGCAGACGAATGTTGCAATCGGAAAAACTGCAGCAGCCGGATTCTTCCAGTCAATTGCATGCTGCATCACAATTTTACTTGCAAATTATATTGTCTCAAGGATTGACAATGACAGTGCGATCATTTAGTAAGGAGTGTTGATATGGCAAAACAAAAAGAAGAATCCAATAGATTAAACCGGATAAAACCGATGACAAATATTATTTTTAACCTGATATTCCTAATCCTTGGACTTGCATGTGTTACTCCGGTAATCCTAGTATTTATTATTTCCATTACAAAAGAGAGTGAGCTTGTGGCACATGGGTATTCCTTTTTCCCGAAAGCATTATCGTTAAGTGCATATTCCTATCTTTGGAATGAACGTAAAAGTATTGGAAATGCACTTCTGATCTCTGCTCTTGTCACTGTTTTAGGAACATTGATCGGACTTGCACTGACCACAACGATGGGATATGTCTTATCAAGAAGTGAATATAAACTGAAAGGATTTTTCAGCTGGGTCGTATTTATACCTATGATTTTTAACGGTGGTATGGTTGCAAACTACGTAGTGGTTGCAAATTTTCTAAATCTCCGCAATACGATCTGGTGTTTGATATTACCGCTGTCCGTGTCCTCGTTTAATGTCATTATATCCAAGACGTTTTTTAAATCCACGATTCCGGATTCCATCGTGGAATCAGCCAAAATTGATGGAGCGTCCGAATTTACAATTTTTTCGAGGATTATTGTACCAATATCAAAACCGGTATTTGCAACCATTGGACTGTTCTTAAGCTTTGGATACTGGAACGACTGGTTTCAGTCTTCCTTATATATCAGTGAAAAGAAGCTGACATCATTGCAGGCATTACTGAATAATATGATCCAGAATATCCAGTACATTGCAAGTAATCCGACCGCAGGGCTTTCACTACAGCAGTATAAAAATTCAATGCCGACAGAATCTATCCGCATGGCGATTGCAGTACTTGTAGTTATCCCGATTGCCTGTGTATATCCGTTTTTCCAGAGATATTTCATCTCCGGACTTACAGTAGGTGCTGTCAAAGGATGATTGTGTGAACCCGGATGCAATAGCATCTGAAGATAAAAACAAAACAAATATACTTATTTCAAGCATGGAGGGTTAATATGGAGAAAAAAATTTTAAGAATGATGGCAACAGGTCTTGTTGGATGCATGCTGGCAGTAACAGCAACAGGATGTGGTAATTCAGGTACATCAAGTACACCTGCTACATCCGATACATCTGCTTCCAATACAACAAATGAGTCAGCTTCATCTGATTCAAGTACTGCAAAAGACGAAAGCAGTTCCCAAGATATCGTTTCATTAAAGTGGATTCAGATTGGTAACGGCCAGCCTGATAACTATGATGCATGGCAGGCACACATCAATGAATATCTCGCAGATAAGATTGGTGTAAACATTGATGTAGAGATCATCTCCTGGGGAGACTGGGAGAAGAGAAGAAGTACCATCATCAATACAGGAGAGGATTATGATATCATTTTCTCAAATGATGTAGTGTATGAAAGCGATGTAAGACTTGGCGCTTATTATGACATTACCAGCCTGCTCGATGCAAACTGTCCTGATGTCAAGAGCCTGATTCCTGAAGATTACTGGGATGCAGTAAGTGTAGATGGTAAAATATATGGTATCCCGACTTATAAGGACAGCTCTATAACACATTATTTTGTATGGGATAAGGATCTGTGTGACAAATTAGGACTTGATGTGACTAATCTGACAGAGCTTGATCAATTGACCGATGCATTTGATACAATCTATAAAGAAACAAACCAACCGGTAACTTACCGTGCATCCGATGCACCATGCCAGTTTGTTACTACCGTTTATGACAATCTTGCACTTGGACTTCCCGCACTCGGTGTTGCTTATGATGATCCATCCAAAAAGGTTGTAGCTACTTATGAACAGGAAAATGTAATGCATGACCTGAAGATATACCGCGAATGGTTCGAAAAAGGCTACATCAATCAGGATGCTGCAACATTAGGCGAACTTCCGACTTATCAGGTATGTAACATTGCACAGGGCTGGAGCCAGGCAGCTCAGACTACATGGGGTCCTAACATGGGTGTCAATGCAACAGCCGTTCAGTGGAGAGACACTATAGTATCCAGAGGTTCTGTACAGGGATCCATCAACTGTATCTCTGCAAACAGCAAGCATCCTGAGGAAGCATTAAGATTCTTAAACCTTGTAAACTCTGATACTTATGTAAGAGATGCATTATACTATGGACTTGAAGGCGACAACTTTAACTATACAGCCGACAAGAAGGTTGAAAGAACCGACAAGCAGTGGTTTATGGCAGGTTACAGCCAGGGAACATTCTTCAATGTAAGTCTGTTAGCTGACCAGGAGACAAATCAATGGGATGAAGTAAAAGAGCTGAACGAGAAAGCAGAAGCTTCACCGGTTATTTCAATTTCTATCGATACAACAGAGTTTGAAGATGAGCTGGCAAACTGTACAGAGATTTACAACAGATATAAGAGTGAGATTAACACAGGTGCAGTTGATCCAGAAAAAGCTGTTCCGGAAATGATGAGCGAGATGCGCTCAGCAGGCTTTGACACTATCGTTGAGAAGGTGCAGGCCCAGATTGATGCAGCTAACTAATTCACCGATTTCTAAATGACCAGACAAGGAAAATAGATACGGTACAAATGACGAAATAAAAGAATGAGATAACAAAGGGCTGATGCATAAAAACAATACAGTTGAAATTTATGTATCGGTCCTTTTATGTAAAGGAGCATATATGAGTAAAATAATAGGAAAATCACTGCCCAATATTCCTTGGCAGGAAAAACCACAAGGATACAAAATGCCGGTATGGCGTTATACAGAGAATCCAATCATCGGAAGAAATGGAAATAAAATTTCTAACAGCGTTTTTAACAGTGCGGTCGTTCCGTTTGAAGATGGATTTGCAGGTGTATTCCGCTGTGACAGCAGATCAATCAGTATGGATATTTTTGTTGGAAGAAGTAAAGATGGTATCCATTGGGATATTGAGGACATACCAATCCGGTTTGAAGGCGCAGATGAAGAAATCTTAAAAAGAGAGTACCGCTACGATCCAAGAGTATGTTTTATCGAGGACAGATATTACATCACATGGTGTAACGGATACCACGGACCGACCATCGGTGTCGCATATACCTTTGATTTCAAAAAGTTTGTGCAATTAGAAAATGCCTATGTTCCGTGTAACCGGAACGGTGTTATGTTCCCGGAAAAAATAAATGGTATGTATGCCATGTTAAACAGACCAAGTGACAATGGACATACCCCATTTGGCGATATTTTTGTAAGCTTCAGCAAGGATATGGAATTCTGGGGCAGACACAGATATGTAATGAGCCCGATCACGGGGGATGAATCTGCATGGCAGTGCACTAAGGTTGGTCCTGGTCCCATTCCAATCAAGACAGATGAGGGATGGCTTCTGATCTATCATGGTGTGATTACTACCTGCAATGGTTTCGTCTACCGCATGGGTGCAGCACTTTTAGACCTTGAACAGCCATGGAAGGTACTGGCACGCTCCAGAGAATATCTTTTAGCACCTCATGAATATTATGAGTGTGTCGGAGATGTGCCGAATGTTGTTTTCCCATGCGCAGCACTTACAGATGCTGATACGGGAAGAATCGCCATTTATTATGGATGTGCAGATACTGTGACGGGATTAGCATTTACAACAGTTGATGAGATACTGGATTATATCAGAAAATAACCAGGCTTTGGAGGTGCCAAAATGGATTTCTTAGACAAAAGAGTTGGTGTCATTTGTAACGAACTTAAAAAATTAAAAGTAAAGCAGATATTTCCACTGACACAGTGGGAATACAAGGAAGGAAACTTTGTCCACCCGGAGGATGCACTAAATGATGCAGCAGCCTGGGAGAACTTTGACTGCAAAACCATGCACTGGTATGGCAAGGACCGGCACTACTGGTTCCGCACGGTCTATACTGTTCCACAAGAGCTGGATGGCAAGAATATGTGGATCCGCATTTCCTCACAGATTGATGAATGGGATGACGCAAAGAACCCACAGTTCATCGTATTTATAAATGGTGAGATTTATCAGGGTATTGATATGAATCACAGGGAATGTCTGATCACACAGAGTGCAAAGGCAGGAGATACACTGACCATTGAGCTTCAGGCATATACCGGAATCTTACATGAAGAATTTGCGCTCCGCACACAGATTGAGGAGATTGATGCCGGGATTGAAAGCCTCTACTATGACCTATGGGTTCCACTTGCTGCATTTTCCCGCATGGAGGCAGACGACAAAAACCGCAAGGATATTGAATATGTTCTCAATGAAACTATCAATCTGCTGGATCTTCGGACACCATATTCTGAAAGCTTTTACCAGAGTGTAGAAGAAGCATCTTCTTATATAAGGAAAGCATTGTATGAAGATATGGCTGGCTATGGGGATGTAATCGCAACCTGTATCGGACATACACATATCGATGTGGCATGGTGGTGGACTGTAGCACAGACAAGGGAAAAAGTAGGACGCAGCTTTGCGACCGTGTTAAAGCTGATGGATGAATATCCAGGCTATAAGTTCATGTCCAGCCAGCCTCAGTTATATGCATTTTTGAAGGAGCGGTATCCTGAATTATATGAGAAAGTAAAACAACGTATCAAAGAGAAACGCTGGGAACCGGAAGGAGGTATGTGGGTCGAGGCAGACTGCAACCTGACATCCGGGGAATCTCTTGTCCGCCAGTTTATGCATGGCAAACGCTTCTTCAAAGAGGAATTCGGCGTGGACAACCGCATTCTCTGGCTGCCCGATGTGTTCGGTTATTCCGGAGCACTTCCACAGATTATGAAAAAGTGTGGAATTGATTATTTTATGACCACGAAGCTGGCATGGAACCAGTTTAATAAAGTGCCCTATGATACAATGCGGTGGCGTGGTATCGATGGTACAGAGGTGCTGACACATCTGATCACGACCCTTGGTGTAAACCAGCCAATCAAAGATTTCTTTACGACCTATAATGGCATACTGCATCCTGATGCCATCATGGGGGGATGGATGCGCTACCAAAATAAAGATATCAATAACGATATCTTAGTCTCCTACGGTTACGGTGATGGAGGCGGCGGTCCGACAAGGGAAATGCTTGAAACCTCAATCCGCATGGAAAAGGGCATCAAAGGTATTCCAAAAGTACGCCAGGAATTTTCACGCAATTATTTTGAAGAACTTGAAGAACGTGTAAAAGGCGACAGACGGCTGCCTGTATGGGAAGGGGAGTTTTACTTTGAATATCACCGTGGAACTTATACCTCCATGGCGAGAAATAAGCGCAGCAACCGTAAGGCGGAGCTTGGTCTGATGGATCTTGAGCTGTTGTCTGTTTTAGCACAGGCACAGATTGCATATCCTGCAGAAGAACTCGACCGCATATGGAAAAAAGTCCTGATCAACCAGTTCCATGACATACTTCCCGGTTCCTCAATCCATGAAGTATATGAGGTGACAAAGGAAGAATATGCCACACTGCAGAAAGAGATCAAAGCTCTGGAAGAAGAACGTCTCCGTGCACTCGTGGAAGATGGTGACGGCATCACTATTTTCAATACGACCGGACACGACCGTAGTGATATTGTGGAACTTGGAGAAGTCAACGCTGACGCATTAAAGGATACAGATGGTAAGCTCTATCCGATACAGAAGACCGCAGAAGGTGCAGTAGCCTATGTCAGACATCTGCCTTCAAAAGGTTATAAGACTTTTGCCGCTGTATCCACAGATGCAGAGCAGACTACACCATTTGTCCTTATAGATGATTATACCCTTGATACACCGTTTTATACAATCCATCTGGATACCAGTGGATGCTTTGACCGACTCTACGACAAGGATAACGACAGGGAAGTACTACAGGCTGGCAAAAAAGGCAACCTGTTCCGTATGTACGAGGATAAACCGATATACTATGATAACTGGGATGTCGATATCTTCTACACCGAAAAATACTGGGATATCAATGATATGACTTCAATGAAATGGACAGAATGTGGTCCGGTACGTGCAACATTGGAGATGGAACGTAAGGAGAGTCAGTCTGTTATCCGGCAGAAAATCCATTTCTATGCTGACAGCAGGAGAATTGAATTCGAGACTTATGTAGACTGGAAAGAACATCAGACATTATTAAAGATACATTTTCCTGTCAACATACATACTGATGAAGCAACCTTTGATGTACAGTTTGGTAATCTGACACGCAAGGTACATACCAATACAAGCTGGGATAAAGCACGTTTTGAAAGCTGTGGGCAGAAATGGATTGACCTCTCAGAAGGCCATTATGGTGTCAGTATGTTAAATGACTGCAAATACGGACATTCCGTGAAAGATTCCAATATGGCACTGACACTGATCAAATCCGGTATCGAACCAAACCCGGTAGCAGACCAGGAAGAGCACTATTTTACATATGCGCTCTACCCTCATGCCGGAAAATGGCAGGAAGCCAGAACTGTAGAGCAGGCATATGACCTGAACCAGCCTGCCATTGTTGTCGCAGGTGGTAAACCGGGCAGCCACTTGTCAAAAGCATCTGTAGACAAGTCCAACGTTGTATTGGAGACGATAAAATGTGCAGAGTGCGGTGAAGGCACGATCATCCGTATGTATGAAAGCGAAAATGCTCTGACAAAAACAAATCTGATGGTTTCAGGAAACTATAAAAAAGCGTTTATCTGTAATCTTCTTGAGGAGGAAGAAGCAGAGCTGGAGCTGAAAGACGGAATAATCTGTGTACAACTGAAGCCATATGAAGTTGTTACCGTAAAACTCATTTAAAATTATATAGGGGAGGATTCAATTCCGGAAAGTTATCCGATGAATACCTTCCCTTTTTAATAGGAAGATTTACGTTATGACCAATAGATTAAAACATATTTTTGAGTGCTCCGATCATATTACAGAAAAGCAGTATCGGAACAGTCGGACACTTTTTATCCTTGATGGATGCGCATCAACGCAGATTTTTACAGTTACTTCCGGTGCATTTTTATCAGGGCTTGCATATCTTGTGGGCGCAGGGACTGCGCTTACCGGAGTTATAGCTGCTCTGCCAACGTTAATGAACACTGTCCAGATTTTTTCCTCCGTCATCTATGAGAACCGTACTGGCAGCAAACGTATCACGGTGGAATTCGCGCTTATCCAACGCCTGTGCCTGATCATGATGCTGTTTGTTCCGACATTTATGTTAGGAACGAAAATCTCAGTGGCAATGATCGCTGTTTTATATTCCTCTGCGCATTTCTGTGGTGCATTTATCAATACCGGAGCCAATAACTGGCTGATCAGTCTTGTGAAAAACGAACAGCTGGGAAGATATCTCGGACTAAAAGATTCTCTGACTTTAGTTGCATCCACAGGCGGCTCTCTGATCTTGAGTAAGATATTGGATGCCTATCGTTTCACAGACAGGGAAATCATGGGATTTAGAGTTATCGGTACATTATGCGTCTGTATCTGTGTGATTGACATTATCTGTCTCACACTGATCCGGGAACCGAAAAATGTGAAGCATATAGATCCTCTGAACATTCGCAAAGCTATACAAATGCCACTCATGGATCAAAATTACCATAATGTACTTATTTTTTTTCTGTTGTGGAGTATAGCTTCTAACTTTGCGAGCCCATTTTTTTCTATTTATATGTTGGAGAATCTGGAACTTTCTTATTTTTATATTACCTCCATGAATATGATTGCATCGGTGGTACGTATAGCTGCGTCAAATCTATGGGGAAGATTCGCAGACAGTTGTTCCTGGAAGCTGGTTACGCTTGGATCAATATATATGCTGGGACTTGCATATATTGGCTGGGGGCTGCTGACAAAAGAAAACTGCAGCTACTGGCTGCCGGTCGTACAGGCTGTGAGCGGTGCAGCCTGGGGCGGCATCAATATCGCCACATTCCGGATGCAGTTTGCCTTTGCACCGGTAGAGCATCGTATCAGCTATGTCAGCTTCTGCTCAACGATGGTTGGCTTTGTAGGTTTTTTTTCATCCATGCTTGGTTCAGCATTTGTAGCATGGGCAAAAAAAATCAGTATTTTAAATATTCGCATGGATACCATGCAACTGGTTTTTATTATATCAGCAGCCGGAGTTATCGCCAGTGCATTATACAGTCGTAATATAAAAGAGAAATGACAGCGAAACCGGCATTTATATGGTTTCAGGGTCTATTGCGCAGAGGATGGAAAAATTATTTTTGAAGTATAAAATTTAATTCTGATAAGGAGAAATAATATGAATTTATTACCAAAACCAAAAAAAATCACAGAAAAGGGTGGACAACTTCTGTTATGCCACAGCATGTATATCGTTATATCGAAAGAAATATCAGACAATGGGATATATGCGGCAAAAAGACTGCAGGAAGCAATCCGGCAGGAAACCGGGCTTTTGCTTCGGCTTTCCGTAGGAGAAACAAGGGATGGAGATTTCTCTCTTAGGATTACAGAGACATTATCAGAACAGGCATATGAAATCACAATCAGTGAGAACGGCGTACAGATTTTAGGCGGCGATGGAGCCGGTGTGCTTTATGGCGTGGAAACGTTCTGCCAGATCTTGCAGCAGTGCGGCGGAGCACTCCCTTGCGTGCAGATCATGGATGCGCCGGACATGCCAAACCGTGGTTATTATTTTGACCTGACAAGAGGACGTATATTAAAACTGGAAGAACTCAAAAAAATTGCAGACAGGATGTCCCGCTATAAGTTGAACCAGCTTCAGCTTTATGTAGAACACACATATCTGTTCCGTGACTTTTCAGAAATGTGGAGAGATCAGACACCTATTACAGCGGAAGAGATCCGTGAACTCGACAGCTATTGCCGGGAACGACACATTGAACTGGTTCCGTCGCTTGCAAGCTTTGGACATCTGTGTACACTGCTCTCTACCAAAACATATGGGGAGCTGTGTGAGATGGAAGATTCCTGGAAAGAACCTTTTTCTTTCTGGAACCGGATGCGGTATCATACGATCAATGTATCTGATGGCCGCTCCCTCCCTCTGATCAAAAAGATGATTGCAGAATATATGCAGCTGTTTTCTTCGGATAAATTTAATATCTGTGCAGATGAAACCTTTTGTCTTGGCAAATATAAATCAAAAGAGCTGGCTAAGGAATGCGGCATCCACCGGCTATATATCGACTATGTCAAAGAGCTGGCACAATTCCTGGTGGAAAATGGAAAAATCCCAATGTTCTGGGGCGATATCATATGGAATTCACCGGAGCTGATGAAGGAACTGCCGGAAACCATGGTCTGCCTGAACTGGGGATATGCACCGGAACAAAGAGAAGATGAGACAAGGGCAATCGCACAGACAGGTGCAATACAGTATCTGTGTCCTGGTGTATGTGGCTGGAACCAGTGGGCAAACTTAATAGAAAATTCTTATAAAAACATTACAAGAATGTGTAATTATGCAGCAAAATATCATGGCATCGGGGTATTGAACACAGACTGGGGAGATTTTGGGCATATCAATGATCCCGCATTTTCCATTCCGGGAATGATCTACGGCGCTGTATTTTCCTGGAACAAGGATGAAATCCCCTTCACAGAGCTGAACCGTATGATCTCACATATCGAGTATGGAGATACCACCGGAAATTATGTTTCATATCTGGCAGAAATCTGCGGACATTCTGTGTTCCAGTGGCGGGAAGCTGTCCTGTATTATGAGAACCAATGTCTAAAGCATGAGCTTGAAGAAGGCGAGGATCTGTTCCGTAATGTAAACCATGCCAGTGTGGATACTGCATCAGCTGCCCTTCGGTCATTGTATAAGAAACTTCTTGAAAGTACGAAGACAATGCCGGAAAACAAAAAACAGATGCAGCTTTTGTCCGTGACATTACAAGGAATCGGCATCTGGAATGCCATAGGGCTTCTGGCAGAAAGCAGGGATAAGACTGGAAGCTTTGATTCTCAAAAAGGATTGGAGCTGGCAGAAAAGCTCGAATACTGGTTTATGGCATATAAAGAAAACTGGCGTTCCACAGGTAAAGAAGGCGATCTTCACCACATTGCAGAGATTGTATTCTGGTACGCAGACTGGATGCGCCATAAATGATTAGAAACGCTCAAAATATTCAAAAATTAGTTGAAATTTTACTTATTTCATGATAGTATGATTAAAATAATTTTTTAAATAGTTTTGCATTGCTTAAAAGCTGAAAATAATGCAATCAAACAGGGAAGCCCAGAAAGGGTCAGATGATTTTGACAAAGCAAGCTCTGCATGAGATGATTACAAAGCAGCTTCTGAAGAAATCATACAATTAAGTACTAAGAATCAAGTAGAAGAAGCATCCCAGCTTATGATAGGGGATGTATATGAGAAATATAAACTGTTCGGGGAAAAATTCAACATTTTACGCAATGACTTCCAGGTGAAACTGGAACAGTCAAAAGCAATTGCCAATATCTGCATTAACATTATTTTTATTGTAATCTTTGCATTAGGAATTGCCATTGGTGTTGTTACAACAGCCATTGGACGGACGATTACTGCTTCAATCACAGAACCGGTGGAACAGATAGAAGCAGCAGTTGCCAGTCTGAGAAAAGGTGAACTGTCTAACGTGGAAATGCTCACCTATGAGTCTGATGACGAGTTTGGTGATACAATAAAAAACCTGAAAGAAGCTATGAATATCCTCTCCGATTATGTACGTGAGATTTCTAGCGAAGTAAAAATGATAGCTCAGGGTGATCTGACAAGAAATGGTGAAGATATCACTGATTTCCTGGGTGATTTTTCAGAATTGAAGCATTCACTTCTGTATATTTTGAAGCGTTTCAACAGCACATTAACAGATATCAGTAATATTGCTGAACAAGTATCATTAAATTCCAATGATGTTGAAAATGCATCAAAATCCTTAGCAAATGGAGCAACAGAACAGGCAGGAATAATTCAGGAATTAAATGCCACCATAGATACAGTTGTCAATCTTGCTGCAAATACAGCAAAAGAAACACAGAGTGCATCAGATCGTGTAAAAGCTTCTGCTGACAGGGCACATAAAGAAAAAGAAAAATGAACGATCTGCTGAAGGAAATGGAACATATTACAGAGATTTCGAAAGAAATCGGCAATATCATCACAGATATTGAAGATATTGCATCCCAGACAAATCTCTTATCCCTTAATGCTTCCATAGAAGCAGCCAGAGCCGGTGAAGCAGGAAAAGGCTTTGCAGTGGTTGCAGACCAGATTGGAAAGCTGGCATCGGATAGTGCAAGGTCGGCAGTCAATACGAGAGAATTGATTGATAAGACTTTGATTGAAATTGATAAAGGTAATGCCATTACAAGAACAACCGCAGAAGCCTTCAATCTGATCATTGAAGATATGGAATCTTTCGCAGAAATTACAAAGAATACAATGGAGAAAGCCAACTCACAGGCAGAGTCACTAGAACAGATTGGTCAGGGAATTGAGCAGCTCTCCGGTGTGGTACAAGGCACAGCGGCATCCGCAGAAGAAAATACAGCAATCAGTGTTAATCTGGCAGAGGAATCAACTAAGATGCATGACCGCGTGAACATATTCAAGTTATTCTAAAACAACTATTCAGAGCCATAAAATCGATACAGGAATGTAATATAATTTATATGGTAATCAACCCCATGTGCAAAAAGAAAAGCTATAAAACAGCTATTTTGTACATGGGGTTCTAAATTGTTACTGAATATGATAAGATTCTAAACAACAATATACATTAACTATTCGTTAAAGTTGTGTTTGACGAATATATGTTCTAGCATAGATATCCTCATTCCCACTAAAATGAAAAAATATGAATTTGTTTATCTCAAGAACATACTCCTTTTACAAATGAATATACTATGGTATAATAGACATATAACGGTATACCGTTATGCCGAGGTGATGATATGAATATACTTATTAATGATGTTATGGACCAGAAAAAAATCTCTATATATAAAATGGCAAAAGATACAGATATTCCGTATAGTACTTTAAGAGATGTTTTGTCTGGAAAAACAGATATAAAAAATGTAAGTTTTGAAATAGGAATGAAAATTGCAGAATATTTACATCTTAATCCACAGAAATTATTAGAAGAAAAAAACAATGAAGTCATATATACGGATTGTTTCAAGAAAAAATATTTTGGAAAAATAATACAGAAAAAGAAAAAATATTTTGTGAAATTTAATGATTTGGAAAATTGTGAAAGAGTTGAATATGTTGGCAATGTAAGTGATAATGTCAAGCCATTTGTATATGATTTTGCCCTGTGGACCATGCAACGCTTTATTGATGCTGAGCTTTTGGAAAAATGGGAGGAATTTGTATGATATTTTCTTTAATGAAAAAGGATTATCCTATCATAGGCTTGAATATAAATGAAGAAGGAAAAATACAAAATATCAGTAAAAATACAAAATATGGAGAATATCTGCCCTTGGCATATCGAAATGATACTAAGGGATTACAAAAATGGTGGAATGAACGTAGTACACCATCAACACAAGGATTTATAGAAAAAATATTAAAAGAACAAGGATTATCCTGTCCATCAGAATATCTTATGAATAATTTGGGATTAAGCCTAACAGATCATTACTGGATAAAGCCTGTTGATTCAAATTTGACTTGGAAATCGGTTAATCTATTTGAAAACGATTTCAAAAATGAAATATTATTTCAACATACGGAAACACCAAATAAAACTCTGTCATACTCCCCTAATAGTTCGCTGCAGGGAAATTTGGAAAAAAGCTGGAATATATTAAATGGGGAAAGAGTTTTAATTAAAGGCAATCATGATGAACGATCTATAGAAGCTATTAATGAGGTAATTGCTTCTAAATTACACCAAATGCAAAAGTATGAAAACTATACTGAATATGAATTGTTGAAAGTTCATGATAAAGAATATACTTATGGATGCTACTCAAAATTATTTACCAGTAATGAATTAGAGCTTGTGTCTGCTCATGAACTTTTGTCTTCAGAAAAGCAGCCAAATGATCTTTCATCCTATGAATTTCTGATTAAATTGGCAGTTTCACATGGAATGCGAGAGGAAACGGTTCGTTCCCAATTAGAATATCAGATTATGACAGATTTCATATTAACAAATACAGACCGACACATGAATAATATCGCTTTTCTTATGGATGAGAATAATGATCTGATTTCAATGGCACCAGTATTTGATACGGGGAAAAGTCTTTTTGTTGATCAATACGATATTGGTGATACCAAAGGATTGTTATCAATTAAAATCAACAGTTTTAAAAAGAATGAAATAGATATGCTAAAATATATAGAAAACAAGGATATTGTAGATTTAACAAAAATACCTGATGCAAAATATATCCGAAAAATGTATGAGAAGGATGGAAAAATAGAAAAAAGATATATTGACCGTGTATGCGATGCATATGAAAAGAAAGTAGATATATGCCGGGATTTCCAATTGGGTAAAGACTTAAATCAAGTCAGAATTGCTATTCGAAAACACGAATATGAGGATAGAGAAAATTAATAGGTTGGCTCCGAGACTCTAAAATCTGATAGACATCGTAAACAAAAAACAACCAATAATAAGAGTTTTTATTACTGGTTGTTTTGCATTTGGTTTTTACCAATTCTCCCTAAATAAAATGCGTCCAGACATGTTCCTCTGTCTCAGGAAGGCCATATTCCTTCTTACCAAGTTCAATGCTTTTCATAAGAAAGGTCATATTTCTGGCAAGTACCCGCATTGTCTGTTTGCCTTCCTCATCCATTTCTGCCTGTCCTTTTTCACGACCATGAATGCTGTTCCAGTACTGGCTGGATGCGATAGGCATATTGCTGATTGTGAAGAATTTGTTTAATTCATCGAAAGTAGCAGAGCATCCACCTCTTCTGGCGCATACAACGCTTGCCCCAACTTTCATTGTTTTATCAAAATGCGTACTGTAGAACAATCTGTCAAGACAGGCAATCAATGTAGCATTGGCGGATGCAAAATAAACAGGGCTGGCAATGACCAGACCATCTGCCTCCTCAAACAAAGGCGCAATCTCATTCACAGTATCGTCGAAAACACACTTCCCAAGCTCTGCACATCGTCCGCATGCAATGCAGCCTCTTATATCTTTGTTACCAATCTGAACTTTCGTAACTTCAACACCATTCTCATGAAATACCTTTTCCATTTCACGCACAGCAATAGCGGTATTTCCATTCAACCTCGGACTTCCATTAATAATCAACACTTTACTCATTATCTGCACTCTCCTCACTTTTGGGATATTCTGCATCCATTTCAGCATTAATTGTATCCTCTGAAGCTGCCATTGCTGCAAGCGTTCTGGTAAGAAGTTCTTCCAGTTCCCAGCCTAACTGACTTGCGCCTCTTTCAATGACTTCACGTGAACAGCCGGCTGCAAAACCTTTACTCTTATATTTCTTTTTCAGTGATTTCAATTCCATGTCCTTAGTGCTCTTAGATGGACGCATGAGTGCAGCCGCCCAGATCAGCCCAGTAAGTTCATCTGCGGCAAAGAGCACTTTTTCCATCTCATGCACTGGTTCTACATTGATTGTTTCGCCACAGCCGACTGTGATTCCATATCCATGGGAACATACAGCATGGATTATATCTTCCCCTACTCCACCTTCTCTTAACAGCTCCGGTGCTTTGAGACAATGCTCTTCTGGGTATAATTCAAAATCAATATCATGAAGAAGTCCCACGATTCCCCAGTATTCTGCATCCTCTCCGTAACCCAGCTCATTCGCATACCACTTCATAACTGCTTCTACGGTAAAAGCATGCTGAATATGAAAGGGATCTTTATTGTATTTCTTCAGTAATTCTAATGCTTTGTCTCTTGAAATGTGATTCATTATATTTCCTCTCCTTCTCTCATTTTCAGATCATAAATCAATTTAATTGTATTATACTTACATCAACTGTCTTTTTCAATTCCACACTCTACAAAAATATCGTTATTATGGTACATATGACAAAAATTGACTTTTTAGTGCAACAAATTGCTCTGTAATTGATTTTATGTGTCAAAATATGCTATGATTCAATATATCAAAGGTAATGCTTCACTTTTTCCTCTACAAAGAAAGGATGACCACTATGACAAATATTTATCATGTATCAAAACAGGGAAATGATACGAATAATGGCAGTATCACAGCTCCCTTCCTGACAATTCAAAAAGCTGCCTCCCTGGCTCTGCCCGGTGATCGGGTCATTGTTCATGAAGGGGTCTACAGGGAATGGGTTAAGCCTGAATTTGGAGGCAATCGTCTGTCTCCTATTGTTTATGAAGCGGCTGAAAATGAACATGTTATCATAAAAGGCTCTGAACAGATTACCAATTGGGAACGATATGAAGATTCTGTGTGGAAATGCACCATACCAAATGACTTTTTCAAAGGATATAATCCCTTTGACATACCACTTACCGGTGACTGGATCGTAGCCCCTTATGACACACCGGTTCATTTGGGTGATCTGTATCTCAACGGAAAATCCTTTTATGAGGCCTTTTCTCTGGAAGAAGTATTACATCCTGCAATAAGGGAAATATCGCCTTATCAGACATGGGGAAGACGTGAAGAGAGAATTTTAGAACCGGAACAGACTCTTTTCCAGTGGTTTGCCGTAGTTTCCGATGAGGAAACTGTCATCTATGCCAATTTCCATAACTATGACCCTAACCACGAATTTGTAGAAATCAGCGTCCGCCGTTCCTGCTTCTATCCTGAAAAGACAGGGCTTAACTATATCACTGTCCGCGGGTTTGAAATGGCACAGGCAGCCTGCCCATAGGCTCCACCTACAGCTAACCAGCCCGGTCTGATTGGATGTAACTGGGCAAAGGGATGGGTTATAGAGAACTGTGATATCCATGATGCCAAATGTGTTGGCATCAGCCTTGGGAAAGAGGGTTCAACCGGTGATAACTATTATACCAAATGGAATATCAAATCCGGCTATCACTATCAGATGGAATCCGTATTTCTGGCAAGTCATATTGGATGGGGAAAAGAAAGAATCGGCTCACATATTATCCGAAACAATTATATTCATGATTGTGGACAGGCTGGAATTGTAGGACACATGGGCTGTATCTTCAGTGATATATACCATAATGAAATATGCAGAATTGGAACAAAACACGAATTCTATGGTCATGAAATGGCAGGTATCAAGCTGCATGCCGCTATTGATGTACAGATTCATGAAAACTATATCCATCATTGTACGTTAGGTACATGGCTTGACTGGCAGGCACAAGGCACTCATGTAAGCAGAAATATTTATGACCATAATAATCGTGACTTCATGATCGAGGTAACTCACGGTCCTTGTCTGGTTGATAACAATATTTTTACCTCCCCTTATACCTTTGATAATGCAGCTCAGGGAACTGCTTTTGTCCACAATCTGATCTGTGGCTTTCATAATCACTACTCTGTTCTGGATCGTGCTACTCCTTATCATCTGCCTCACTCTACAGAGATTGCTGGTATGTCGCTGGTATATGGCAATGATGACCGTTGGTATCAGAATATCTTTATTGGTGGACAGGAAGCAGATAGAAATTATGGAACAGCAGACTATGATGGTGCTCCCACATCCATAGACGATTATATCAGCCAGGTAAAAGCATTAGGACATGGAGATGTTCAGCTTTTCGCCAAAATTCCTCAACCCGCCTATATCAACAACAATGTATACCTGTCAGGTGCAAAGGCTTTCTGTGATGAACAGAATCGTTATATAAGTGATGAGGATGCTTCTATTGCTATTATAGAAAAGGAAGAGGGAGTATATCTACAATCCGCCCTTCCTCATGGCGCACTCTCCCTGCCTGGTCAAACCATTACCACTGTATTGCTTGGCAAAACACATATGTCAGATGGTCTATATGAGACATCAGACGGTCAGGATATGGTAATTGATTATGACTTACTTGGTCAATTACGTGCAGATGCACCTACACCTGGACCAATTGAGAATCTTAAAGAAGGCAGACAGGATCTGTTAATCTGGAAGCGATAATGTGAAATAATGGCTGTGCATTCATTATTTAGTGCACAGCCATTATCAATTAACCTAAAATCTTTCTATTATTTCTTTGTAAAATGTTCTTTTGCAAAGTCCATGTTCTGTACCAGCTCCAGAGTTCCCAGATAATTCTGGTTCTTGTCTCTTACAGCCATGTACTTGACAAGCATGGACTTTCCATTTTTCTCCATCCAGATGGGTACTTCGTCAAGCGTTCCGTTTCTGAACTCGTCAATGATTCGTCTTACTTGTGCTTCTACCTTGGGTGGATGGCAGGTGAATACTTCTCTGTCAATCGCCATTCCCGGTCTTTTGAAATCCTTGGAACCTTCATTAAAGAATCTGTTTATATTATCTGCATCTACGAAGGTAATTTCCATCGGTATCGTATTCAGAAGTGCCGTAAGCTGCGCCACATTCATATGTCCTCCCGGCATAACAATCTCCTGATCTGAAATTGTAGATTCTATTGTTTTTGCAGCATTTTCCGCTTTTTCCCAGATTGCCGGTGTCACGCCAAGGCAATCCGCATAGTCTTTTGCATCATGATAAATGTGAATCCACTCATCCTCGGTAAAGTTCACAGCACAATTAGGAAACAGAATATTCTGTTCTTTATAGATCATCTCATCCACACGAGTTACCACAGCATCGAATCTCTGCAGCCATTCCTTATCGTGCGCTGGCTTTTTGGAAAGTGCTGCCAGTTCATCCCTGATTTCATCATCGACTGTCCACATCACATCAGATGGACCTGATATCTGATAGCCGACCTTTAAATGCGGATACAGCAGATCTCCCTTCTTTGCATAATGAATCGCCACTTCTCTGATATGATCTACTAATTCCTGACTTACTTCTCCCTTGGCAATTGCTGCTCTCGCCTGTTCAATATATACTGCCAGTGCTTCATTTTCCATAGTAAAAGTATAGAGAGGATGTCCTTTCTCTTCTACCAGAAGCTTCGTTTTCACAGCTCTTTCCTGACGAATCAGTGATGCATCAACAGCCTTTTCTGCATTGGCAATTTTTTCCTCACGGGTCTCTCCGTGGAAAAGCGCAGAGTGTACATCACATAATTTCTGTACCTCTGTAATTGGCGTTCCTTCCTGAATCATTTGCTGCTCTGCCTGCATGATTTCTGAAGCATCTACATCTTTAAAATTCTGCACAAAATCCGCTCTCACCGCTTCCAGAGCTTCTCCTTTTCCCAGTCGCTTCAAATAATCCTTTAATAACTCTATTCTTTCATTCTGCATATCATCATTATACCTTTCTGTCATTTTTGTATCATTGTTATTTTACACATAATCTTCATTTTTATTATTCATTGAAAATTGTAACAGCCATTTCCAGACAGGAACCACCTCAATGCTGATTCCTTCACAGTCAAGCATTGCTTCTTCACTGTTGGTAATAAGAAGACATTTAGATTCAGGGATGAAATTGTACAATTTAACAAAAGATCTGGTCTCCCTTTCTATAACAAAGAACAGATAAAACCAAACGCCGTGTATGCCATTGTGATAATCCCTGCACAACATCTTCCTGTGGAAGAATGATTTACATTTATCCAGAAAAGAATCTTCGTGCCTATCCCGGAGTGGAACGAGGTTCAGCAGAATGGGAAGAAACATATAAAATCCGTGTAAACGTTGAAAAATCTATCAACCTGTTTCGCAAAGTAAATTTTTCTATCTGCAGAACATTTTATGACTGCATATCCTTCACACATGTACTTCGATAGTCACTTGGCGAAATTTTATATCTTTCCTTGAATACCCGGTTAAATGTCCTCTGGCTTTCAAATCCACTATCCAGGCAAATATTTGTAATAGAATCGCTCGTATTTTCCAAGCGATGACATGCATAGTTCAACCTTGCATCATTAAGATACTGATTGAAATTTCTATGAAAGATTTTGGAAAAGAGT
>ERZ1034946.278-NODE-278-length-32613-cov-26.032404_pt1 | contig 32613 bp, 19 predicted proteins | sample MGYA00520591_ERZ1034946 | MGnify/ENA primary metagenome ERZ1034946 (study PRJEB33766, sample SAMN09781753) | gut metagenome | biome: gut microbiome | host: Homo sapiens | place: Madagascar | study: EMG produced TPA metagenomics assembly of the PRJNA485056 data...
CACTCGGCTGTTAACCGAGTTGTTGTAGGTTCGAGCCCTACTCGGGGAGTTTTTTTATCAGATCCATTTGATACGCCAAGCGGCGATAACACGCGGCTCCATGGTCAAGCGGTTAAGACATCGCCCTTTCACGGCGGTAACACGGGTTCGATTCCCGTCGGAGTCACTTAATTAAATATGGCGCAGTAGCCAAGTGGTAAGGCAATGGTCTGCAACACCAGTATCCACCGGTTCAAATCCGGTCTGCGCCTCTTCTAGGAGAGCTTCGGAAACTTAGTTGTTTCCGGAGTTTTTTCTTGTCCGGAAACAATCTTCATAGTAATATTTTTTCAGTATTCAGTTTTTCATAAAGCTCCGTTAGAAACCGTTAAAAATCGGATAAAATTGCTTATTGGATGGTAAATAAGGTGGCATGGTAAAGGTCTGATAAGGTGGTACAAAAAACCCCCTTTTTGCCTCGAAATAAGCTGATTACAAGGAAGATATAAGGTTATACTTATTTTCATCATCCTGATGAAGATATGTTCTGATGATTACCTTATAGTCATCTCCCATGATGGCTGCAACAGTCTTAATATCGTGAAGACTGTTTGTTTTTTCAAGCATCTTTGTACAAAAAGTGTGTCGCAGCGAATGAATCCCATAGTGGGGAAGATTGCATGCTTTCAAAATTGGGTCTTGTCCGGCCAGTTGTAGATGCAACTCGGATGCGGCCGCGGATGGCGGCAACTCCTGTGCTCTCCTGTCATACACATAGGTCTCTTTCATATGAAAAATGTTGGGACAGCAAAAACAACGGCCGCCCCGTACAGAGCAGCCGCCGTTTTCCCTATACCATACGCTGCTTTTCAGTACCGCAAGGATGGGTGTCCTGTTATCGTCGTATTCTGATTTCTTTTAGGGCATTTCAGGACTATCCACAAGGGATACGCTGAACTCCTGCGCGGTCGCCCCCTCCGGCAGCAGCTTTGCCATGACCACCAGCCGCTGATTACCGCTGTTGGCCTTGTCATACTTCCGGCAGCAGGTGGAGAGGGTCAGAACAGTATCTTCTTCGGAGAAAGTCACGCCATCAAAGTCAAGCCAGTTTTTCCGCGCAATCGTCTCAAAGAAGCTGGTCAGATCATCTCCCGTGGGATCAGGCTCAATATAGTCAAAGCCAATATCCGTGACGAACAGCGCGGTGATCTGGAAAATCATGTCCTCGCCATCCACAGAGAGATAGATATACGGATGCTCCTTTACAAAGTCTACGTCCATATAACGGTAGAGCTTGGTGAACCGCACACCGTCCGGGTCGCAGTTGCTGGCGGAGTGGCCGAAAATGGTGGTGTTTTTGTCCAGCTTATCCCTGCCGCCGATTTTGTTTTCACAATGGGCATAATAGCAGCCCCACATGGCGTACTTACCGTTTTCATCCAGCTTTAGGTAATAGCCGTTGTCCTCCGCCTGCATCACAGGGTCGTCCACCTCCGCACCGGGGATATACAGCCATGCCACGGTGTCGGGATTCTTCGCTCTGGCTTCCGCCAACTCTGTCTGCCTGTCCACCGAGGGGATAACTTCGCCCGCGAGAGGCGCTGATGGCTGAGGCGCAGATGTGCCGGGAATGTCGATAGGCTCTGTCTCTCTCTGATAGCAGCCCCTGACTGCCGTGGTCATAGCAACGAGAAGGACAACTATGCAGATGATCGGACGAATGATTCTTGTGATTCTTTTCATAATGCTGTCTCCTTGCCGCGCTTGGATAGCGGCGCAGCTCAAAATGTCATTGATTTGTTTCTTGTAGTGAAAAGAGAACAGCGCAATCCACAGCATCCTCATAATAGCTGCCGGTGGCTACATCCACAAACACGCCGGTCTGGGGGTTGCCGTTGGCTTTCATAAAGATGACCTCGATGGTATGGGTTCTGCTGACATTCTCAAAGGTGTAGGACTTCGCCGCGCCAATGCTCTTGCCGTCAATCTTGACGTTGGCGACAGCATAGCCCTTATCCGGAGTGATGGTGAAGGTCTGATCTCTGCCCTCACGGACGCTGACATTGCCGGATGGAGAAATGGAGCCGCCAGCCCCGGCAGTTGCCTTGATGGTGTAGTAGCTGTAGCCGCTTCCGCCGCCACTGCCGCTACCGCCTTCATTGCCGCCTGTGCCGCTATTGCCTTCATTGCCGCCTGTGCCGCTATTGCGCAGAATCGTCAGCGTGTAGGTTTTAGCACCGATTCTCACGACAATGTCGGTTGTGCCGCTGTTGGGGATGGCAACGGTTGCGCTGCCGCCGGTGGACAGAGCCTGTCCGTTGATGCTCACGGGCCCACCGTTTCCAGACACCGCTGTGACTAGCGTAGATGTTGCTCCGCTATCATTTTGCAGCGTATAGGTATAGTTTGTTCCGTTGGCGGTAAAATCGCCGAGCCCCACTGCCAGACCTTCAAAGGTCAGAAGGTCTTTACCGGGCACTGCGGCTCGCACCACTACGCGGGTGCCAAGCCGGGAGAAGGTGACGGTTTCTGTCTGGAAGGTTTCCCCGGAGATGGCACCGCCAATACTGGTCTTTTTCGTTTCCAGAACGGTCCCGGCAGCATCCAGCAGCGTGGCAACCAGCTCTGCGCCAGTCTGAGACTGCAGGCAGTTGTTGCGCAGGGTAATGGCGGCGGTGCTGTGACCGTTGCCGTCGTTCCCCTGTGTCACATCCATCGTCAGCTGCTCTCCGGTGCGGGCCAGTGCGCCGGTCATATGGACGCTGGCCTCGCTGTCACTGCCGTTATACTCCGGCAGGCGCTGATTGCTTCCCGTTCCACCGACCTTGCCTTCCGCCCACGCCTCGGCGTACAGATAGGTACCCACATTGGGGATCTCGGTTTTGCCAATGAATGTCATATACTCGCCCAGATCATAGGTCAGATCCAGTGTAAAGGTTCCCTGATCAATGCGGGCGAGGGCGCTGTCTTCGGAAATGGTGATTTCATTACCGCTAACCGATACGCCGTTTGTGGTGCATGCTACCTCTGCAGGTTCGGTATGCAGATCATCCGCATAGAACGCAAGCTTCACCTCGCGGCTCTTTCCGCCGGCCAGCGTGGCGGCAGCGGAATTATAGAGGGTCATGCGCACCGTGCGCTTGCCGGCGCTCTCCGCAATCACTTCCATTTGTGAGATGCCAATGTCGGGATAATCCAGATACACTGTGCCGTTTTCGTGGATGCCGCCGGCGGCGGTGATGGTATAGCCCGGGTCGGTCACGCGGTCCTTCACATGGTGCCAGACGGTAAGGGTGGTGCTTTCATTGGGCAGCAGTTTTTCCGTAAGGGTAGCGGTTTCCCCGCTGCCAAGGCTGACCGTTAAGTTTGTCACATCGTTCAGCCCGGTGTTGCGGATGGTAAAGTGAATGGGTGTCAGGCTGTTCAACGCCAGCGTTGCATAATCCACACCGATCTGTTCCACTGCCACCGCATCGGTGACAAAATCAGAGGTAGCGGTATAGAGGATCGTTTCCTCACCCGGAACGGTCACGCCGCCGATTACCTGCGGGTTTTCATCGTCATACCGGGTGGCCTGAATGGCGGCCTGCACCTGATTGGTGCCGCTGACATAGGCATCAAAGTGGTCAGCCAGCGTGCGATCCGGCAGCTTTGCCAGTTCCAATGGTGCGGAGAGCGTGTAGGTATTTTCGGCATAGCGCAGCTTGGCCGCCTTCAAAATGCCGTGATCTACCGCGCCGTTGGCGTTATTGACAGTCTCATTCCAGACGATGGTAAGATCATTGCGGCTGCGATGATCCCCGCTGAGGGAAGCGAAGCGGAAGTCTCCGCCCACGACGGCGTTGCCGCTGCTGGTCAGGGTCGACAGAGAGCCGGGGAAACTGTTGGACATGGTGCCGCTGCCGTCCACAGCCAACAGCTGAATATCGCTGCTGCCGTCTCGGACACTGTGCCAACCAATGACAAATCGGTCATCCCCGCTGCCGAAGTTGGCTGCAACGACCTGGGGGTTTTCGTCAAGATTGCTGTCACAGGTCGCCAGCATGGCTGTACCGGGAGTTCCGTCAGCAGCCACGGTACAATAGGCGATCTCGTAGGCAGAGGTATCTCCGGTTCCGCTGCGGTCCAGCGAGTAAACCGCCATAGCGGTTCCATCGGGCAGCATGGCCGCCTGCAACGCCTTCACGCTGCCAGTAGCACCGTTATAAAGCATTTTTGCCTTGCTCCAGGTGCCGTTAGTGCTGTCATAGCAGCTGTACATGATACAATCTCTGGTCGTAAAATTCAGCAGGTTGTTGCTGCCCTGCGTACCGGGATCGGGGGTGTAGACGTTGCGCCAGAACACGATGGCTTTGCCGTCGCCGCCCACTGCCGTGGCTGGGGCCAGATCCGGCGTGCCGTCGTTGGTTAGGCGGGTGGATGTCCAGGTTGAGCCGTTATAGACGGACACTACGATCTCCGTGCTGTTCATCAGCAGGTTTTGCTCTTCCAATGTCACGGCATCACCTGCATTTTTACCCGGCAGGTCGGTGCCCATGCGAACCCAAGCCGCCGCCGCAAAGCTGCCAGTGCCGGACAAAGAAACGCTCGTGTCGCCGTAGCCGGGGAACCCTGTGGGAGCGACAATTTCACTGGAGGGAGTATAGACGCCGCCATTGAGGGTGGAGAAATGTGCCCGGCTGTCGTAAATACTGCTGCTGTTGCCGTCGTTGATGTAGGTCAATACCTTCCCGTCATCGCTAAGCTGTGGATAGGATGTGGGGTTGGCATTGGTCTGGATGTTTTCCAGCCCACTGGTGGAGTTCAGAGAGAACAGCATCATCCGCTGCTGGGGCTGGCCCCAGGTACGGGCATATTGCTCCAGATAGTCCCGGCTTTGGAGCGTTGCACTGCCAGAAGCCACCTGCATTCCGCTCTGGGCCGCCGCCATCCGCAGCGAGGCAAGGCTCAGCCCACTGGTGGCGCTATTCCAGTAGTCGTCGATTGTGTTCCAGTCATTAAAAGTCCTGGTGGCTCCAAGGGTTCCGGAGGCGATCACCGCCTCGTAGGAGATAAACAGGAAGGTTGCCACAAATTTGATTCCCACTTCGCTTTGGATTCCCAGAGCCTGACCGTTGATCTGGCGCTTTGTCTCGTCGGCAAGATAGGTGCGGGAAAGGAACTTATTCTGACTGTCCACATCCAAATTGCCGAATAGGCCGATCTTCAGCGCCACGACCGAATAGTCAAAGCCAATACCGCCAAACGCGTGGACATAGGCGTTGATACGCAGCGTGGTCAAAAAGTCATTCACTGCCGTGGCCGTGGGATCGCTCCAGGCAAGCTCTGTACCCTCGCCCTGCCGGCCGTAGCGCACTGCGGTACGGAAATCCAGCTGAATGGCACCACCCAGCTCAAAGGTTGCTGTCAACGGCACAGGACCAGCCATGGCGTTCACGCTGAAGGAGAAGCCCACACCAACACCGGTGGTAAATCCGCCGCCTACGGTGAAAACCTCCCACTCCTTTTTTTCGGTGTTATAGCGGATTTCCGCTTCGTAAAAGCCCTCCAACTGCAAGTTGAGATCCGTGCTGGTGACATTGTCGGCTATGGAGTTGGTTTTGTAGTCCCCCTTGGGATCATAGGTGCCCTGGGCCATCTGGCTCAGATCCCCGGTCCCGGGCACACCCACTTCCAGGTTCTGCGTCAGCACATTCGCACCCAACGCCACGCCGTCCTCAGAATAATCCATGTCCTCCATCTCCAGCGTATTATACCCGGCCCAAATCATGGCACGGAACACGGAGGGATCTTCGCTGGGGGTGATAATCATTTTGAACACGGAAGTGTCCACCGGACCGCTCAGATCATCCAGCCGTCCGGTCAGCACCTTGAGAATGTTACTATCGCCCACTCCGCCAAAGTCGACTTGATTCACTCCACTGGAGGATCCCATCGTCGCCAGAATACCGGTGACGCGGTCATCCTCTGTCACCTTGGGCACTCGGGTCAGATCAACGACCCGGAAGGGCATTATTTTCTCCTGTAGCAGGCTGCCGTTCAGGCTCAGCTGCGTTTTCATACCCACATCCTTGCCGTCAGCGATCCATCCAGAGGTAGTCATGGTGGTCTCGGTGAGAGTCAGATCGTTTTCCGCTACGGGGATGGATGAGAAGGGATACTGCTTGGTACTGCTGCTCTGGGCGGCAGGAATAACGCCGTATTCGTCCGCCAGCTTGAGACTGTAATTCCGCGCGTTGGCAATCTTCTCGCCCCAGAGGAACATGGTGGTGTGCAGTCTTGCTGTTTTAAAGCTGCTGTTAGGTCCAATCTTCCCAGTCGAGCTGCGGACATCCACCTTCTGACCGTTGGCAAGACCGTAATCAACGCTTTGCGCCACAATGAAGGGTTTGTTTTCCTCCCCCGCCGGCACGCGCTCCAGAGAGACAACGCCCTCTGCGGTGCGCATTACATCGTCCACGCCCAGCTTGCCGTTGACGGTCAGCAGCAGCGGATAGTACTTGTCGCCGTCAATTGCGCTGATCTCCAGAATGTACTCCAGCTGATCCAGAGCAGAAAGCGCCGTGGTGTTGCTCTCGCCCTTTTCGGCCGACCAGAACTGGGTGGAATCCAGATAGACGGTTATATTTCCCACCGCATCCGTGGTATAGGTGTCGCCGGTGATGCCGCTGACAAGTGCTCCTGCCCTGGAGCCCAGCAGAGCTGTCTGGCAGTAGCCTCCGTTTTTATAAACGCCGCCACGAACGGTCACCGTCTTGTTCGCCAGCGGATCGCCGCCCGGCGTGATGAGCGTCACAGATGCCCGGGCGACTCGCCGAAGGCTGAAGGCATTCAAGGGATAAAGCTGCAGTTTTGTGGCATCCCGCTCGCCGGAACGCAGATTTTCTTTATAGATGGTGCCCAGATAAATATCCGCGCCGGAGCCGGACCGCAGAGACACCTCACTGGCGATTCCGTTGGGTTCGTAAAGCGCCAGCACGCCTTCACTGTTGGTCGTGACCGTTTTGGGCACACCTTTGCCGTCGGTGTATTGCAGCGTAGTTTCCGCTGCAGGCGTCAACTGGAAGAGATAGAACTTATTTTGCAGCGTTTTCGCTGTCACCTGTACGGCGGCATTCATGCCCGTGGCGGCATGGGTAGCTGTGACGGTTGCGGTGCCGTTGGCCAAGCCGGACAGCGCCATTTTGGTTTCGGGAAGGTAGGAATCAAAGGAGAAGTTTCTGATGTCCTCATACAGTCCGCCCTGCTTGTAGTTGACGGAAATGGCATTGTTGTTGCTGGAGAGCCACCGGATGCCGTCTTTAAAGGAGTTCCATCCGTACTCGTCATAGTTGATGCCTATGTACTCGATCAGCCCCAACTCCTGGCGCAGCTGCATAATTTCAGCTGTAACGGTGGGCAGGCTGCCGCTGACCTTGGAGGTATTGTCCATGGTCAGCTTAGAAATCGTTTCTCCTTTGTCGTTCTGCATCTTCAGTGCGTCGGCATCGTAGACATACAGGGGGAAGGAGTCGGTGCTGGGAGATTCCTCACCAGGATTCTCCACGCTCAAAACCACTTGATAGGTGTCCTTCAGATTGCCGGCTTTCACACTCTGTAACGGCAGGGAGAAACTTCCGGAGGTACCGGATAGACTCTTACTAGCCACCACTTCGGTGCTGTTGTCCTCTGTGACCCGGGTAATGGTCAGCGTGGGCTGCAAAGGGGCGCCGTCAGTGGTGTTTTCCACCGACCAGTCGATATTGACGGCACCGTCGGTATCCTTGAGGTAAATGCTCTGGGGCGGTGTCAGCTTGGCTGTGGCAGGTGGTGCCTGCACGATGATCCAGGCAAGTGCCGACAGGCGGACGTCCTCACCGCCGGCGTTGGGGTGCGGCATGGAGACCAATACCGTGTAGGCAGGGGTATTGCCGTTGGAGAGCTTGGAGAGCACATTCTCCTCGATCCGCACGCTGTTTTTATCCTTGCCGGCGGTATAAGTCGCAACGGGCTTGCGGCCGCTCAGCGCCGCCTCATTCGCGTAGTTGCCCTCATACAGGTCAATCCTGTAATTGAACTCTTTGTTCGGCGCCATCAGCGCGGCGTTGGAGCTCCACAGCACGGTGGCGGGCTGATTTACCCGCGTCACGATGGACGCGCCGCCGGGAATCACCAGTGCCAGGGAATCGCCTGCCGTCACGGTATAGGGCTTTGACTTGCCCGTCACATCATCGGCAGTGTCCTCAGTCCCGTTGTCCGCCGTAAAGGTAAAGGTGACGGATCCCACCTTGGTTCCTGTGGTGGCAACAACGCCTGTATCCTCGTTGATGGTGGCAATGAGCGTGTCACTGCTGCTCCATTTGCCGGTGGTGTAGCTGGCCGTCTCACCGTCTTTCCCCAAAACCTTTGCCTTAAGCGTGGGGCGGGTGGTTTTGCCGAGGGAAATCGTATAGTCGGCGTCATTCGCTTCCGGGACGACGTTCACCGTGCTCACGGAAACTTTCTTTGCCACCGTGAACTGCCGGGTCAGGGGAAGAACATTCACCCAGTCAGGATCGGCTTTCGTGCCCTCGTTGGCCTGCAGCGTCACCGTGTAGGTGCGGTCGAAAGCAGAGGGTGCGATTGCATAGTCGCTAATGGTGAAGGCTTCCTTCTCTGTGTCCAGATAGACCTGCAGATGGATTGGTTCAACCGCAGAGTCGTACCTCAGCTCGAGGCGGAACGGGGCTTCCTTCGGGTCTGTGCCTGCCGGGGTGTGATAATTGCTGTATACGGTCTTGTAGACCTGCTCCATGTTGGCGTTCATCGTGAACGATGCCTTGCCGCTTTCGTAGGTGGCCGTCAGTGCGGTGGGAGCGTTGCGCATCAAGACGCTCTTCAGTGTAACGTCGGTAATCGAGTTGCTTTGATAGAGTGTGGTATCCAGCGGATGGTCGAAAACATCTTTCACACCGGTCATATCATTGACGGTGACCGTGGTGTCATCCGTATCCTGCACTGGGTACCAGAGCATTGCCGTGACACCGTAGTTGTTCATGGAAAGCTCAGCGGCGGTATACTCTTTGCCATTGATGGTCACGCAGGCGTCTCCAAGATTCACGAACTCGTTAAAGGTAACTGTGATGGGCACGTGCTGTCCGCTGGCATAGGTTCCCACCGGGGCCGTGACGCTTTGAATGGTGGGGGCATCCGTGTCCAACAGCTCGGCGGTGGCGTTGCTGGTCTTGGCGGTGGTGGTGGAATTTTGGGTATCTCTATTTACATTCTTCAGATACAGTTCGAAGGGCAGCCAGTACTGCTGATCCCCTCTGTTTTGCGTGGTAGACTGCAGGGAGATGCTGACCGTACTGCCCTTGTTAATCGTACAGTCCGCCGGTCTTTTTCTGTCGCCGCTGAGCGTCAGAGCTGTTCCATTGAGCTTGTACTCCGTCAGATAGAACGGGGCATAGGGTTGTGGGGTTATAGAATTATAATTGCCATACGGCGCAGGGCCAGTATAGGCAGCTACGTCGGTACTCCAGTCAAACGTGATGCTGGCGTCGATTTGGTATGGCTGATAAAATGGGTCGGAGCCGACGGGAAGCACCAAGTTGCGGGCACCCTCCAAAATTCCAATGGTATCGCTTAGCGCAACGAAGTTCGGATTGTTGGCACCGGTGGCTGCAAGGTATTCATCTGCCAGCAAAGGAATAAACAAATCATCATATAATACGGTTGTATTTTTGAGTTCTTTATCATAGCCCGGCGCGATCATTGATGTTTTTATTGTGGGGGCGTCAACCGTCTTTATGAGCTTGAGCTGACAGTGGTCGGCATAAGCGGTGCCATCATAGAACACCAGATTTTCCGCATCGTAAAATTCAATCATCCCCAGCAGGTCGCCATAGGAATAAGAATCCTTGAGCCAGTCTTGGGGTCCTCCTTTGGTTTTAACCTTGACAGTGATTTTCTGATCACCTAAACTGTAGCCGTCTACCTCATAGGTCAGCTTGTAGGACCCGTCGCTTTGCTCGACGACCTTACTCTTCCCGCCTATCGAGACCTCCACACCGGTGATATACTCGCTGAGCTGGCCTTTTTGAATGCGGTAGGAAAAGCCGACCGGTTTTCCGCCGTATACAGTAAAAGTCCCGGAGTTCCAGCTGTTGCTTGCGAGATCCCCCAGCGTTTGGCTCATCATGCCGCTCATATTCACCGTCTCAACGCCCTCAGGCTTTGTGGCAGAGGCGGAATACTGCAAACTGATGCCCTGCAGCTCCAGCTGCTCCATCAGGCTATTGAGATTCTCCAGTGCTTCCCCGGTAAACTCCCTGCCGGAGAAATAGGTGTCCTTGATCCGCTGCAGCTCCTGTTCGATTTGGATCATGGTCTTCAAATCGCCCAGCGCCACCGGAGTCCCATCCACGTCGGCTATGCGGGTGAGATCCGTGGTGGGATTTTCCAGCAGCTCCATGACAGCCGCCAGTGTCAACACCTGGCCGTCCAGCGTGATGGTTTGATCCACCTTGAAATTGCCGTCTTCATCCAGCAGCCCCAAAGCGTTCAGCATGGAAAGCACTTGGTCGCTGCTATCGCCGGTCAAGGCGGAGAGCTGCTCCAAAATCGCCTGATTTTCCTCGGGTGTGTTGCCCATCGAATCGCTCACCGCTGCAAACGCCGTAGTTGGCAGCAGCGTGAGCGTCATGCACAGGCTCAGCAGCGCCGCTAAAAATCTTTTCTTCATGTTTCCTCATCCTCCTTGGTTTGTTCCTGCTGTTTATTGTTTTTTCTCAATCGTGTGCAAAACACGGTAACGACCACCGCCGCTGCAAAGGAGACGACGGCCACCAGCACATAGCCGCCCACGTCCTCCCGTAGCAGCATCGCGCCGAACACGCCCCATGCGGCTGTCTGCTCCTGCACTGCAAACACATCCGCCGCCTGCATCATCACCGCGAACAGCAGCATACACGCTGCGCTCAGCCCATATATGCCGCACCACTGCCTCCGGCGGGTGTTTTCCCACACCCGCTGCTTGACGAGTGCGACTCGTTTTGCGGTATCGTACATTTCGTTTGAACCTTCTCTCTGGATTTATTGAAATGCGGCTTAAAAAACCCTTCACTTATATAGGTACAAAAAATCGAAAAAACTCTCACCCAAAACGCAAAATTTTTCAAAAAAATATGAGAGCCGCCAAAAAGCAGCTCTCAAGGAGTGGATATTCGATTATTTTCTCCGTAATAATCGGAAGGTGGACAATCTTCCCGCTGCCACCAGCAGCACCGGCAGGGCGTAGGCGATGTACTGCGCCGCGCCGCCGTAGGCGATGAGCAGATTGTAGATGGCGTGGAGGGTGATGGCCGCGCCCAGCAGCCCACAGGTGCCGGCTATTTTAAGCCACGTCCGCCGCCATGTGTATACAAGTCCGCCGCCCACGATCAGGCCGCAGAGGACGTGCATGGCTCCCGTGCCGAAGCCCCGGAAGAAGATGAAGGAGAAGCGGTCTGCGCCGTTCTGGATCAGATAGCAGACGTTTTCAAAGGTGGCGAAGGCGAGGGCGACTGTTATTGCGGCTACCTTGATTTTATTGCCCTCCGGCTCAAACACCAGAAGATAGAACACCAGCGGCAGCAGCTTCATCATCTCCTCCACCACCGGCGCAATCTCCGCCGTGGTGGCAAGGGCATCTGCCTGACACACCGCCGCAAGGAAGGTGTTGATGTAGGCCGAAAGCAGGCACACCCCCATCCCGGCCATGCAGAACAGGAAGAAGCGGAGCTGCCGCCTGCCCATGCACAATGCGGCCACCAGCAGGGGAGATACCATGCAGAGGAAGATGTTTTCGATGTAGGTCATGCTACCACCGCCTTTCTCGTGGCGGGCAGCAACCTCAGAATCGCAAGCGTCAGCAGCATATCGCACCAGAAGGTGGGACTTGCCGGTGAGGTATCCGGACAAAAGCAGCCTGCCGTCCAGAGCAGATACTCCGCAAACGCAAAGCACAGCACGCCGCTGTGGAAATACCGCATATTCCGCGCCGCGCCCGTCTGCGTTTTCGCGTAGACCAGCCCACGTATGGCGCAGAAGGAGAGCCATATCATCATGCCGCACCAGATCAGATTGGAGAGAATGTCCCCAAAGGTGCAGTAGAACGCCAGCAGCGGCACGCCGAACGCAGGCGCAAGCCACGCCCTGCGGCAGCGGAAGTTGCGCTCGTCCTGAGTGGCGAGCGTTGCTTGCAAAATGCGGAGGAAGATGAGGCTGGCCACCCAGCCGAACTCCGACACATAAAAGACCCGCGGTGTGGTATCGAACAGCAGCAGGTACAGCGTCCAGTAGAGCGCGCCGAGGGCAAAGCAGCCATAGAAGCACAGCAGCAGAAAATACGCCTGCCGCCCACTTTTCCGGCAGGCGATACCCGAAAGCAGCGCACCGATGAACGTAGTCAGTAATTGCAGCAGGTTCTCAATCAGCTCCATGTATCTCCTCGCTTTCCTCGTTCTGCCCGTCCTCACGGTTCATCTGCCGCAGCCGGAAGCACAAAACGGTCACGCACGCGCCGAGTAAAAACGCCAGAAGCCCAATGACGATGTATCCCAAGGCCGCGCCGCCGCCATACATGCTGGCTGCCGTTTCAAAGCCCACATAGTCGCCTGTCTGGATGTTTGCGGCAATACCGGGCATGGCGAGGGCCGCGCCGATGAGCAACGCAAGGCACGCCGCCACGGCGGAAGCCATGGTGATCGTATTGCGCCGCAGCCGTTTCTCTCGTTCAATTTTGGTGATGCGTCGCTTCGTCTCCGCGACGCGCTCCTCATGACTCCGCATTTGTGATCCCCTCCCGTTCCAGCAGCCTTCGCAGACTTTCTTTTCCGCGATACACCATGTTGGTGATCTGCTTCACCGTTTTTCCTGTGACCTCCGCCGCCTGCGCGTAGCTCATGCCTTCAAAATAGGTGAGATACAGCACCTCCCGATAGTCCGGGTTCATTTCATCCATGCAGAAATGTAGGATGCGGTTTCGCTCATCCGACCGTATGATCTCCTCCACCAGCAGCCGCCCCTCCGGCTCGTCGGTCAGCGCATCGAGGCTGAACAGGGCCTTTCGTTTGCTCTTGTGGCGCAACGCCATGTGTCGTGCCGCCTTATAGAGATACGGCTTGAAGCCGCCGTCCCGGATGCGGGGCTTTTTGGTGAACAGATAGGCGAAAACATCCAGCATCAGCTCCTCCGCCTCGTGAACGTCGTGCAGATAGCCGTCAATATACAGGGTCAGGGGGTCGCCGTATTTTTTCATCAGGGCCTCCAGCCCCACATCGTCGCCGCTCAGATATTGGCGGTACAAGCTCTCGTCGCAGGTCATAGCGTTCACTTCCTTTTTTGCGGATGCTAAAATGCAGAGGGGGGTATCCGTCAGGTGCTTGCCCTGCCGGGATCGCGGTGCTGCTTCTGAAAGCGTGGGTCGGACGGCTTCTCCGCGTTTTCCGGGATCGCCCATGAGCGCCCGAACCGGGACGCGCCGGGGATCCGCCCCTCAGCGCAATATTGGTTGACCCGCCGCTCCGACACGCCCCAACGGTAGGATGCCTCCCGAATGGAGATATAGCCCTTGATCCCGTTCATACCGCACCTTTGCATGGATAATACTCAACACAATAAATTGTATACGAATATCCGAACTGTTTCAAGTAGATGCGATAAATGAAAGTGTATCTTTTTCATGAATGGGAGAAATCAGCCGTGAAAAACTTTTTTTGAGAAAATCCGTGAAAGCTGACCAAAACACCTTGTTCAGATTGTAGTATGGGTAGAGGGAAAAACGAGGGTACGGGGTAACTTAGCAAGCACAGCAAGCGAGGTCAAATGAGCGTATATAAATTTTGTCTACGAATGAAACTTTTTCTGGAAATGAAGCGTCTATATTTGTGAAATAAAAAGCAGACGAGAAATCTGCGGAAGGAGAAAACACTATGAAAAAGAAACAAATGTTAGTGGTAGCAGCCATAACAGCAATGGTATTTGGAGGACTTACAGCGTGCGGACAAGCAAACAAAAATGACACCAGCCTAAGCACTGTGGCTGAGAAGGAACAGGAAGATACTACAGCGCAGGCGACGTCTTCAGAAACAGTAGGAGAAACTGCGGAAAAAGAAAAAAGTGTAACCGGGACGGTAGATGAGATAAAAGACTTCATGTTCATAATTACCACGGATGATGGTGCCGCTTATGAATTTCCCATTGATGAAGAGCATCCGGTAGATGTATCACAGATCAAGGAAGGAGACAAAGTAAAGATTACTTATAAAGGGGAACTTTCCGAAGTGGATGCTTTTACCGGAGAGGTTGTATCTGTTGAAAAAATTTAGGAAGCAAATACCAATTAGTTAGAGTAAAGTCTAGAAAATTAACTCTTAGAACCTCTTTTCATGGACTATTACCTCTTGCCATACGATAAGGTATCTTATGTATGGGGTGATAAGCATAAGCAGATCCTGTTTGCCAGGCTCTTTGGAGATCTCTCTTTTGAAGAAATCGGAGAGAAATTCGGGATCACGGCGAAGCAGGCAGAGAATGTATGAACAGATTGCAGACATTCTTGAGAAGAGACCGGAGGAGGTAGTAGCCGTTCTTCAGGGGAAGGAATTGATAGAATCTTAAACAGTTTTAGCTTTGGAGATTTATCAAAATACTAAATATTAGAATGCATTGATTAGATTTACACAGTTACAGGCAGATACATTATCTATAAAAGGTGAGTATCTGCCTGTTCTTTTGCATTATTTAGCACTGCTATGGGACATCTGCGATCTGATCGTTATAATGGTGTGGAAAGTCAAAGTGTCATCACTGTAGTACATTTGGATATCTCCATCATAATTTTTACATACCTTTTGGATACTCTTAATTCCGAATCCATGGACATGCTTGTCTGGTTTGGTAGAAATAAGTATGCCATCATTGCCTCTAAATGGATTCACACGGCAGGAATTGGCAACCGTGATTAATACAAACGGAGTATTTTCCCGCTTGGATATATTAATTTCGACATAAGATTCGGGAACCCTCTTTGCTGCTTCCGTGGCATTATCCAAAAGATTGCAAAAAAGAGAAGTGAGATCGCTGTCTGACATGAAATTCAGTACACCGCTGCGAATATCTACTGAAAAGATAATTCCCATATCGTCACACTGTCGCTTATATCGTGCCATAATGGCATTCAGAAGTTCATTGTCGCAGACACGTGCAGTTTCCTTTAAGTCTGAAGAAAGAAGTAACTGATGAATATATGCATTTACCTTGTCCGGAGCATTCTGCTCGTTCAGAGCTGCAATAGATTGCAAATGCTTTTTCATATCATGGATGAGAATTGCTTGATTCTCACTTTGTGAAAGTAGCATCTTATAATATTCTGTGAAATCGTTCTCTTTTTGTAATAACAGTTGCATTTCAGTATAATCTCGATTCCTTTTTCGACTGTACTGATTGATGCCGAATATCAACAGATTTATGACTAACAGGAACAAGGCACTGAGAGAGACCAACCAGTTGGTCTCGGCAGTGAGTGTATAATGATCGTTGATATTCACAAAGGTAAGCATGATAAATACAGATGTGACAGGAATGATGATTAAAAGAAAGACGGAATTATCATTGGAATCCGATTTGTCCTGTAAACTTTTGAATAAATGCGTCAGCAAATAAATAACCGAAAAAAAAGATATCTTACTGCACAGAATCAAAAGAATTGTGTTGTGAAAAGAGTCTACCTGCATAAAAAAATGGGGAGATGTCCGTGCAATGATGTTGTATACGATCAATTCGCACATCCCCATGACAGCAGCCAGTAGGGTGGAGTGGAAGGCGGCTGAACTCCATTTGACATCATATTGGGTGATAAGGAACAGGAAATTGGCCAACAGATAGGAAAACATATTCAGCCATTTTATGTTACAAAGGGATATCATAAACAAAAGAATATATAGGAGACTCAGCACCGAAAGTCTGCTTGCAACAGAATGCTTCGGAGAAAACAGGCGACTGGAATACTGTAAGAGTATGATGGCCTCTATGACAAATATAAAAATAAAAGAGATAGTATTTTCCATGCATTACCTCGTACTTTCTAAATAAAGGAGATAGGCTTCTTTAAAGGCACTGTATTTTCGTTTCGTCAGATAAGCAGTAAACTGGCCATTTGCCAGATGTACCACTATACGGTCAAAGTCGGTGACGTGTTCATAATTGATGATAAAACTCCGGTGTGTCTGAAAAAAGCGGTTCGGATGTAACTGATCTAGCCAATATTGCATTGGATGAGTAGATTCAAAGTCATGTGTGGTAGTATGAACGATAACCTTTTTCCCTTGCGCTTCGATCATAATGATGGAAGAGACTGGCACGATATGAACCCCTTGCTTGGTTTCAATGGGGATTTTCACTGTCATAGAATGATATAGATCCATGGCATCTTTCAGATTCCGGAAAAGACGCTGCCTATCTATGGGTTTGGAAAGATACCGGAACACATGAAACCGCATGGCCTCATCCAGATATTCAGAATAAGAAGTAATGACAAAAATAATAGTATTCTTATTTCTCTTTTTCAGTTCATTGCCTACATAGATTCCGTTCAGCCCCGGCATTTCAATATCCAGAAACAGAATATCCTTGTAACCCTGATCTGCAAGCAGGGTTTCACCGTTGGAAAAGCAGACGATTTCAGGACATTTCAGATGTAAATCTCTGAAATAGCTTTTAAGGTATTTCTGCAATTTTTCTATAATCAATAAGTCATCATCACAAATGATAATACGCATCCATTCATTCTCCCTGATTAGATTATGATTCAATTATATCTTAAGAACAGGAGTAATGCAAAAAAATGGAATGAAAAGACAAATTATGGAAGTTTTTGTTGAATTTGTTTATTGGGCTAAAAATGCCTCAAAATCCCATTTTTGCAGGTTTTTGTGCTTTTCAGTCGTGGGACGTTGTAATAAATCTTAAAATATATTATCTTCAGGGTGTAAATATCAACTACCCCAAAACAAAAGGAGGGCTGTAAATGAAAAACAAATTGACAAAAAAAGTAGCAAAAAAGACAGTAAAAATGTTGGATTCATTTTTACGTATGGATGCCAATTCTGCATCATGCTGTATTGTATATCAGCCCAAAGCACCGAAAGAACTGGAAAGGTATAGGAAGACGAAGTAATGGAAAAATGCACAGGGAAAATAGCAGACTGGCTGGTAAAATATGATGCCATCCGGGAAACAGACCGAGAATTATACGAATATGCCATATATAGTATTCTGCTGACATTATCACCTATAGTATTGGCGATTTGCATAGGAGCTTTATTAGAATCTGCATGGCAAGGGGTATTGATTGTCACACCGTTTGTGATTCTCCGGAAGTTCAGCGGTGGGTATCATGCAAAGAGTGCAGGAGTCTGTTTTATTAGCTCCAGTCTGTTATTGGTACTGTGTATTTTTCTTTCGTCTGTTATCGAGTGTGACTTTAAGCTGTTTGTGGCGACGGTTTTGTCTGCAATCAGTCTGACTCATTTTAGTCCGATTGAGAATGAAAACAGAATTTTAAGTAAGGAAGAACAAAAAAGGTACAAAAAGGTAGTCATAAAGCTGATACTATGCCTTGGATTAGCTGAACTATGCCTTCTTTGGCTGGGAAAGACCGAGTGGCTTGTTTGCATTTCTATAGGAATGGTGTTAACTGCTTTTTTGCAATGTCTGTGTATCGTTAAAAATCTTAAAACTAATAGGAAAGGAATACATACATTCTGAAAAAGATAAAAATGCCGGAAATAATTGACTTATGGTGTGTACCCATTATGCAATTAATGAGACTATAAATCCAACAAACTATTGTGCTTAAAACTTGTCTAAGTGAAGAAAGGAAGATGTCTATGAAAAAAAGAATGAGCATTATTACAGCAGGATACATCTGGAACGGCGAAGGCAGAGTGGTTTTCATCATATTTTGACGATCCGAAAGATCAGGAAAATATCCAATGGGGAATTGATGTTTATAAAAGAAACAACTAGGTGGGGGAATAGCTAAATATGAAAAAATTATGTAGAACAGCATTGATTATTATACTATATGTTGCGTTCATATGTAGGCCATTTGCGTTAATAAGTCCTTTATGGAGAGTATGGATATTTATAATACTATTGGTTATACAAGCGATGAATACTGCTTTGCAATTTGCACAATTATCTAAAACGCAAGATAGTATTGCTATAAAAGTTATAACTACTATATTGAATATCCTTGTTTTAGGATTAGGTATGCTGTTTCTCTTTATGCTTTTCTTTGTATTTTAATGGCTTATAAGATTAAGAGTTATATTATACTCCCCTGTCTACTTAATAATAGACAGGGGGGGTATAACTTTTAGATAGTATTGAGATAAAAATAATAAGAGTTTGATAAGCTTCTCAAATGTTCTGCTTCACAATTCTGGAAATCAGCCCGACAGCTACATTCCGTTCCGAATCAATTCTGGTCACGACAAAGCTTACTTCGTCTTTTTTCCCGGGAAGCCTGGAATCATAGCAGCTATGTGCGACAGCATTAACACCGATACTTAAACGGATAAAGACAGTACCTTTGTGAATATCGGTTACTGTACCGATATATTTTCCCTGGACCTTACATTTCTTTAAATTTTTCCCGCTGGTATTTCCCGTGACGCTTTTGATATCTGCTTTTACAGAAATATCATTTAGGGAAGTAAGGGTAAGTGTCAGCCTGCTTTTCTTTTGATATAATAGTAGAATTTATTGGTGCATTATGATATGATGCAGCAAAAGAACAGAGAGTGAAGAATCATCCATGAATGATATCAAAGAGAATTTATTTAAAAGTTTAAAAATAGCAGTGGCGGCACTGGCAGCAATTGCGGTTGCGGGAGAGATAGGATTGTCGTATTCGGCTACGGCAGGTATTATCACGATATTAAGTATTCAAAATACAAAGAGAGAGACCATAAAGACAGCCAGAAACCGTATTCTTGCTTTTTTATGTGCACTTGGAATCTCTTTTTTCTGCTTTTTGGCAGGAGGATTTACCCTGCTGTCTTTTTCTGTGTATCTCCTGTTGTTTGCCATGCTGTGTCTGATGGCAGGTTGGCCGGAAGCAATTGCTATGGACGCTGTACTGATTACGCATTTTTTGACAGAAGGAAGCATGGAACTGTCATTGATTATAAATGAAAGTCTGTTGTTGATTATTGGAACCGGATTCGGGATAGTGGTTAATCTGCATTTGCATCAACAACAGGAGGAGTATCTGAGGCTTGCAATGGAAGCGGATAACCAGATTAAGGGAATACTGCACAGAATGGCATATTGGCTCAGGCAGGAAGACAGAACAGGATATCAGGATGATTGTTTCACCCGACTGGAGCAGTCCTTAAAGGAAGCAAAGCTGTGTGCTGCAGCCAATTATGGAAATACCATACAGCATTCCTCAACAGAAGAGCTGGATTACATACGGATGAGGGAGCAGCAAAGCGTTGTATTAAAGGGGATTTATTGTAACATCAAAGAAATCCGCATACTTCCTCAGCAGGCAGAACAGATTGCACTATTATTGGAACAGATTGAAAAGGACTATCACAGAGAAAATACGGTGGTCGGATTATTGGAAAAGCTGGAAATGTTGCAACAGCGTATGAAAGAGCAGGAACTTCCCAAATGTCGAGAAGAATTTGAGGCAAGGGCAATTTTGTTCTATATTCTCATGCAGTTAAATACCTTGTTGCAGCTTAAGAGAAAATATATTTTACAGCAGAAAAAAGCACCATACGGGGACTTCCCAGAAACAGATAGGGATCCCGAAGTGGGGAATTACATGCGATGAAAAGAAACCCCTCCGGAAATTCCGAAGGGGTTCTGCATCAAGAATTGATACAGCCTGGTGTTGGAAGCGGACGCGGAACCATTCCGATAACTCAGAAAGCGTACAGGTCCATTCCCCGGGGCTGATAAGGTAGGAGATTCCTTCCATTCGCTTGTAGGAGCTCCGGAAGTTTGCAAAGGATAGAATGGTAACATCAGACTTTTTACAGCGATGCCTGGAACCGGAATTCCCCATCCTCAGCAAAAAATCCATACACTCCGTGATATTTTTCCACGACAGAGATCATGCTTTTGGTGCCGAGACCGTGATTGGGTTCGTGAGAGATGGGAATCTCATTTTCAAATACCGGCTCCTGTAGATAGCTGTTTGCTATCTGTATACAGATCCGTTTATTTTTTTCATAAACCTTCAGCGTAATATAGCGTTTCCCGGGAGCAGGAATCTTTTCGCAGGCGTTAATCGCATTTTCCAGAGCGTTTGCAAAAAGGCTGCACAGATCGGTGATCTGAAAGCGTGTAAAATCGGTGGCAGTCACGGCAAATTGCAGTTCGATTCCGGCATCTGACGCCTGACCGGCATAGGAAGAGAGAATCAGGTTCAGAGCGTCGTTTTCACAGTATCTGATCACACGGCTGTTATCGATATCGGCACAAATCTGGTGAATATATTCCAAAGCCTGTTCCAACTCATTTTCTGCAATACAGTTTTGCAAAAAGGTCATGTGATGTCTCAGATCATGACGATAGATGGACGCCTGCTTCTGGGAAGCGGATAACTGCGCAATCTCCTTCTGTGCCTGTGTGGCTGCGGTGGTAAGCAGCAGATTTTCACGTTCCGCCGTGTTTTTCTTATTGGAAAAATCCAGCGACACCATAGCCAGGATAAAAAAGAAGAGCACAAGAAAACTGTCCATGAAATCAATAATGACAGGACCACCGGTATACAAGAGATCCGTGTAAACGGTCAGAGTGTATTCCAAAATATAATAGGAAAGTGGCAGCAGGAAAAAGAGCAACAGAGTCTTCTTATTCTCATAATGTAGACGGATGATATAAGGCGCAATATAACGGATGACCAGATACAGCAGCGGAATCGTCACGCAGATAGAGACGAGATTGGCTACGACCGGACTGTCGTCGAAAAAGGAGGCTGCCAGCGTGCCGAACCATTTTCTGGGAGTGCACATCAGGTAAGCGGACAGCACAGAGATCGTCGCGATATAGATATTCCGGTGAAAGGCAAAACGGATCAGGAGGACCAGCGGCAGATGTATGAGCAGCGGATAGCATTTATAGAGCAGATTCTCCCCCATCATAAGGTAAGACAGAAGCTGTACTGCGCCCAAAGCAAGGGTCGTGATGATATAAGGGAGCTTATTGTCCTCAAAATGAATATCTGCAAGGTAGAGTGACATCACGATACCAAAGAAAAGGACAAAGCCGTAATTGATAAGTCCTAAAAGCGATGCAAGGCTGGTCATATTGATTCCTCCATTTGAAAGGCAAGGTAGAGTCTCTTAATCTCCGAGATCCTGCGCTGGGCAAGCGGAAGGCATTTGCCGTTTGCCAGATATAGGTCGGCTGCGTCGATCCTGCGAATATAGTTCATGTTGACCAGCAAAGAGCGGTGTGCAAGGAGAAATTCCGGGTGCTGCAGCAACTGGTCGCAGACAGAAGCAAACTTTTCCACGCAGGTGATCTGACTGTTGTTTCTCAGGTAATAAATGACTTTTCGGTTCAAGGCTTCAATATAAATGATTTCAGAGATATGGACTTTGTGTACGTCGACGCTGCTCTTCAATACCAGACAGGAATCGCGGTCTTCGGTTCTGGTACGCATGATGTCGTCCAGAGCTTCAACCAGCCGCTCTCTTGAAACGGGTTTCACCAGGTAATTGGAAGCTTTCACGGTATAGCTCTCTACCGCAAATTCGGGAGAAGACGTCAGGAAAATAATGTCTGCGGCCTTGTCACTGCTTCGGATCTCTTTGGCCAGTTCGATGCCGTTCAGTCCCGGCATCACTACATCCAACAGATAAATATCATAATGCTCCTGTAAAAGATTTGACGCCAGCTCCGTACTGTTGTCGAAAGGTTTGTAGGAAAATTCTATGTTCCGCTGTGTCTGGTAATCTGCGAGAACAGACAGTATCCGGAACAGTTCATTCTTATCGTCATCGCATATTGCAATTTTCATGGAATCATTTCCCCTTTTTCACTTTGGTATAGAACTATTATAACGGTACCTTAGAAAAAATACTATATGCGAATCCATGTCGTTCATGTCGAAAAAAGTGTAATTCATGTAGGTGCGTGAAATTTTATCCGCAAAAAGTGTACAATAGCATTGAAAATGGCGACAGAAGTCGGAAAAATACGAGAGGACAAAAGCTTATGAAAAAGGTACAAAAGCAACTAAAGAGAGCATTATCCATGGCATTGGCATTATCCATGGTCGTGGGTATGCTCTCCGGCTGTGGTCTGGGACATGACACTGCATCGGATGTTGTAGTAGTGCAGGATAGTGTGACAGAAGTAAATGAGATCAGCCTGAGCAGTATGGATCAGGATACTTTTTTACTTTCTGCGGGAGAGACACCACAGCTTAAGTTTGAGACTGCAAACGGAAACGTCACGGATATTACGGTGACACCGGATGACACGACGCTTCAGCCGTATCAGTACTATACCGTGACGTTTACGCTGACAGCAAACGAAAACGAAAGTTTTACGAAGACGGCGTCCATTACACTGAATGGCGTAGAACTGAAAGTAAAAAAATGGGCAAAGGATCAGTTGATCATAGAGTATACAACGCTTGCTCTGCCCGAGACCGTGACTACGGATGAGATGGCGAAGGTAACGAGCTACGGTGACGCAGCATCTGAAAGCAGTCTTGGTACCGCGAAGGTGCAGGCTTTATTGGACAGTGACCTTACGCTGTATTCAGAGGATGGCAAAGAATCTTATACGGTGCAGAAGGGATATGTACCGCTATTCATGGTGCCTTCCTTTGTAGCAAATGGAGAACCGGAACAGATCAAGGATGGGGAACGTGTTCAGATCATCAAGGAACATGGCGAAGAAGATTTTCCGGGAGCGGCCGGGGAATGGTACCGAATAGCCTATCGTGGAAAAGTAGGCTACCTGCCCGGTACTTTTGTGAAGGATGCAAAGGTACAGGCAAGTTCCGAGGATAAGGGGAAGACTTCGGAAACTACGAAACCTACAAATAAGACCGCGCAGACCAGGCCTGCGGTAAAACCGTCAGCCGGTCAGAACAATCAGACAACTGCTCAGAACGCAGGCAATAACAGTACAAACAGTTCAGGCAGCAGCTCAGAAAGCTCTGAAAACAATTCCGGCAGTAACAGTTCGGGCGGCTCCGGCAGCAATTCTGGAAGCAGCTCCGGCAGCAACTCCGGCAGCGACTCCGGTAATATTGATAAGACTGTATATTATCAGATCGATTTTGATCTGGGAGGCGGAGTCAGCAGTAAGGATGCAATGCTGCCCAAGGCAATGATGGTGGTAAAGGATTCCCCCATCGATATCAACCAACTGGCGACACCGTCTGTGCCCGGTTATCTATTCGAGGCATGGTACTACGACGCTGCCCTTACCAGACAGGTTTGTACCGGTGACAGGATCAACAGTAATCTGACGTTGTATGCGAAGGTGACAGAGATCACCGCCGACATGGATGTTGCGCAGGGGCAGGATAGTTACCTCTCCAAAGTAGATGTAAATGCAGATGCTTTTGCCATCACGGTGTTAAAACCAACGGGAGCAGATTCCACGGATTCCGGCACGGATGTGGCCAGTCTGCATAACCTTGCGGATCAGGATACATCCCTTTCATTTGCTATCGCTAAACAGAACACCTCATTTACCTCGACAGACGGAAAGGTATACGACAAGTATACAATTACGTTCAGCGCATTAGAGCAGGGCGAGACTTACCAGCTACAGCTAGTGAACAGTGATTATGTGTTCTATGAGGATAATGAGATACAGCCTGCTGCGGTCAGACTCTATAATTTCACCACCCAAATGGCAGAGGCGGAGAAGCTGAGTCTGAATCAGAATCTGGTCTATCTGCCAGAATCAAAAGTGAGTTATACAAAGGGCAGCGACTATCTGTCCGGACTGTTTACCGTAAATGTCAATGATGACATGACAAAGTTAAATACTGTGGACGGCAGCGGAAGCTTTACCTACAACGGAAATCAGCAGATCGAGGTCGGGACCACGGTAGTAATCTATGATGGCGCGGAAGTACCGAAATTAGGAGAAGACGGTCTGAAGTCAGCAGAGCAATATAACGGAAATGCGGCTTATGTGACCATCTCTAAAATAGTAGGAAATACCTATTATTATGGGGTTGCTGAAGCAGAGGACGTCCTGTTTACACCGGATGTCCTGCCGGTCAACACGGCAGATGATCAGGATACAGCGCCCGATACCATAACGATCGCTACGGAAAAGCTGGATTTTTCAGGAAGCGCTTACCGGGAGATGGGACTGGATGAGAATACGACCGTAGATGTAGGGGATTACCTTGCTATCTATGAAGGCAGTCTGGATACGGCCGTGCAGCCTACCTATGGTCGGATTACAAAGATCACACCGTCGGATGACGGACAGAATACGATCCTGACTTACACGGTGGTGACTGAGGACGTAGTGCTGGATTCCATGACAGTGTACAGCACGGAGAAGATGGATATTGCACTGGATGATGCGACAGCTCATTCGATCGAACAGGAAATCGAGCAGCAGGCAATCGACAGCGGCTTCGCAGAGGAGGCGGCCAACTATCTGGCAACGGTAGCGCTGGGAACGGAGGAACTGCAGTCACTTACCGGAGATATGGGACTGCAGACGATGAGCCTGACAACACAGACCGGTGCAGTGGTACCTCAGAGTGAGATCAGCCTGTTCGCAGCGAGCAACAGGGTCTCCGTGGGAAAGCCGTCTGTGGTGGCAAATATCAGCCGCAGCTTACAGCACTTGACAGGGGGATCCAATGGCGTACGTGCCCAGCTGGAAGTCAGCTTCGATGTGACAATGGGTTCCGGTGACAACAAACTGATCCTGAAAGTAGCTGCTACCTTCGAGCAGGAGATCGTGCTGAATCTGAACATCAAGGGAAAAGCAGTCTGGGGCAAAAAGTGGATATTCCCCTACATTAAGGACTACCGCATTACCACGAATCTGGATGCCGGCTCTTACACCGGTATCAGCATTACGGCAACGATCCGGGCAGAGGGCGAGGAGCCGGAATTTGACTGGTCAGAAGTGGCCGGTAAGGATTTGGGTGCCAAGATCAAGACCCTGATGGAGCAAAAGGACAAGTTCTTTAACCAGGATATCGGTTCCACAGGCGGCGGTCTGGCAGAAAAATATGCCGAAATGCTGGAAAATAATCCGGACTGGATTGACCTGGTAAATAAGAACATCTTCTCAAATGAGGCCAGGATCCTGGCAGGTATTATCGTGGTAGGTGTACAGGGAGATTTCGTAGTATCCGCCAAGGTCAACATCATGCTGGGTATGAGCTTCCATTACCAGGTATATAAGAGATACACCTTTACGTTAAACGTATTCAGTAAGTCCAGCAGCAGCAACTGTGTAGATCTGACAAAATCAGAATACCAATTCGATATGTATGTCATGGGTACGCTGGGAATCAGAGCGGGTATCCGGTTGACGGTCTATGCGGGACTGTTCAGTAAAAAGGTTGCGGCAATCGGCATCACGGCGGAGACAGGTGCTTATATACAGATGTGGGGATACTTCTATTACAGTACCTCCTGGCAGGCCGGCAGCGGTAAATCCAGCAGTGCCTCCGGGGCAATGCTTCTGGAAGTGGGTGCATATCTGGAGATCCGGTTCCTGGCGACGGCATTCGGCGGCAGATTTCAATACGCTCCGGTACTGTATGACAAATACTGGCCGTTGTGGAATCTGGGTTCTGCCGAGAACGTATACGGATTCCATTATGAGACAACTGCGGGTGAGGCAGATGCCAAGGATATTGACATGGGAGCCGGCACAAGTGTGGCACTGCCTGTAGACAGAATGAATATGTCCTATATGAATCTGAGAAGCGGAGATACTGCGGATAAGGATTACACCTACAGTGACTTTGACATTACCACAACCGGCAACTTCAAATATGAGAATGGTGTAATCAGTGTCATTCCTCAGGACGGCAGTTATACAGAGAAGGGAACCATAAAACTTACCTGGAAGGGTGCACCGTTGTCCTTTACCAGCAATCCTCTGTCCGTTGTATTGGATATCACATGGAGTGATCCTTCCAGAATCCATAGTGTAAGCTATGAACTGAACGGTGGCACTGCGTATGAAGGAGAGAAACCTCTGGCAGACGGCATCCCTACGGTGAAAGCGATCACGGGAGCAAGGATAACCGAGCCTTCCGTAACGGTTAAGAAACAATATTATGTTTTTGACGGCTGGTATCAGGATGCGGAATGCAAGACCCCCTGGAAGTTTGATACAGATCAGGTGACAGGAGACCTGGTACTTCATGCAAAATGGAAGCCGGAATCCTATGACATTACTTATGTGCTGGATGGAGGCACCAACGATGAGAAGAATCCTGTAACCTATACGATAGAAGATACCGTGAAGCTGGAGAATCCTGTAAAACCGGGATATCAATTCTTAGGCTGGAATACGGAGCAGGACAGCACCGGTACGACGGTAACAGAGATCCCGGCAGGTAGCAGTGGTGCGAAGACCTTCTATGCACGGTGGACACCTCTGGAACAGAGTTATGAGATCCATCATATGCTGCAGACATTGGATGGCAATGCTTATGAGGATCAGGATATCGTAACGGAAAAGGCATATACGGGAACAGAAGTGACGATCGGAGCTGCGCAGAGCAAAAGCTACGCCGGATTTACTTTTGATGCGTCTAAGACAGATGACAGCAAGGTTACCATCCCCGGAGAAGGTACCCTGGTATTGAAGCTGTACTATAGCAGAAATAGCTATGCAGTAACCTTTGAAAGCGGTACAGGAGATACTGTTGAAACGCAGAATATTGCTTATGAGGGTAAAGTGACGAAACCTTCGGAACTTACAAAGGCAGGTTATCAATTTACCGGGTGGTATCTCACAGGGGATCCGTCGAGACTCTGGAATTTTGACAACGATGTTGTTACAGGTACCACGGAGCTTCGTGCCGGCTGGTCAGCACTCACTTATAATGTGACACTGGACGGACAGGGCGGAGCCGGCGGTCATGAAAACGTTCAGGCAACTTATGACAGTGAGATGCCAGAGATCACACCGCCTGCCCGTGCCGGTTATCAGTTCGCGGGATATTATGATCAGACGGAAGGCGGTACACAGTATTATAATGCCAACGGAAGCAGCGCAAAGACCTGGGATAAGGCAGCGGATACGATACTGTATGCACATTGGACCGCTAACAGCTATCAGGTGGTTTTCAATGCAAACGGTGGAGAAGGCAGCATGAACAATGAGAACTTCACCTATGCAGAAGAAAAAGCGTTAACACCGAATAGCTTCACCAAGACAGGTTACAATTTTGCCGGCTGGGCAACAACCGCAAATGCCGGTACAGCAGAGCATGAAGATGGGAAAAAGGTAAGCACTCTTACCACAGAGCAGAACGGAACGGTAAACCTGTATGCGGTATGGAAGCCGGTTGCCTATGTGGTAATATTTGATAGAAATGGTGCTGACGGCGGCAGTATGACCAACCAGACATTCACCTACGATACCGCGGCATCCTTGCGCGGAAACGGATATACCAAGACCGGATACCACTTTATGGGCTGGGCAAAGACTGCTAGTGCACAGGTGACTTATACAGACGGCGCATCTGTAAACAACCTCACCGCAACTGCAGACGATCAGATAACCCTGTATGCAGTATGGGAGGCTAATACCTATACGGTGCGATTCAATGCGAACGGCGGTACGGGCAAGCAAATGGAATCACAGACATTTACTTACGATGAAGCAGTTAAGACATTAAGCAAGAACACATATACCAGAGACAATTATAAATTCCTGGGCTGGGCACGAACGAATACAGCAACAACACAGGAATATACGGATCAGCAGGAAGTTAAGAATCTGGTAACCACGCAGAACGGAGAATTGATCCTGTATGCTGTATGGAGACCGGATAGTTTTCAGGTAACGCTGAATCCCAATGGCGGAGAATGGAATGGAGCAGATCAGAGCGTAACTGCAACATTACGTTACGGGGAAACGTGTGCAACACTGCCGACACCGACCCGATACGGGTATGATTTCGTTGGTTGGAATTCTAAGGAAGACGGGACGGGAAGCCCTGTTTACACGGATACCTTTGCTGATAAGGTCGACGCCTATGGAACACTCTATGCACAATGGAGAGCTAAACAGATTACCGTATCCTTCGATACGAATCCAGGAAGCGGCAGCAGTACCCCCAATCAGGTGAATGATATTACAGTGACTTATGGCAGAAAATATGCAAATCTGCCGACTACCGAAAGGGTGGGCTATGACTTCAATGGCTGGTATACCGAGGCAACCGGTGGAACTAAGGTGGAGAAGACTACCGGGGTAACGAGGGAGAACCATACCCTATATGCACACTGGACGGCAAAAAAATTTACCATACAATTTAATCAGGTAGGCGGAACCTTCCCAGGCGGCACTACTAAGATGCTTATCGATCAGACCTATGACGACACATACAAGCTTCCGGAAGAACCTGCGCGAACAGGTTATACTTTCCTTGGCTGGTATACCCGTCAAAGCGGCGGAACAAAGGTAGAGAATACCACACGGGTAACGACTGCAGGTTATGATGTCCTGTATGCACACTGGAAGGCAAATAAATATACCGTGACGTTTGATGCACAAGGTGGAACATTCTCTGACAATTCAGCAATACAAACGTATGATTTGTACTATGATCAAGCATATTGGGTGCCGCAGGATCTGACCAAAAGAGGGTATGTTTTCGATGGCTGGTATACCGGAAAGACGGGCGGAACACAAGTTACTTCGTCAACACTGATGGCTACAGCAGAAAATCATACACTATATGCTCGATGGAGAGCAATAACGATAACAACGGTGACCGTAGGCGGCGTAACTTTGACATATGAAGGAACTCCGATGTATGCAAAAACAAACAGTAATGGTGTCGTAACGAAAGGAGGAAGCAGTTCAGATTACAATATTAAGCTGGATGAAGATGGGTTGACACTGAACGGTGCAACTATAGTATACGATGGAACGTCTTACTTAGGTGCAATTAACTCGGAAAATGCACTGGTAATAATTCTTATAGGCAATAATACTGTGACGAATAAAACAAGTAACACGAATCAAAGTTGTGCAGGCATTCATGGATCTAGAGATGTAACCATTAAAGGCAATGGAAAACTGTCGGTTAAAGAAGAAGGTACAGGTAATGCTTATTGCGTTGGAATTTGTGCTGAGGGTAGTATTGTAATCGATGAAGCAAATGTTACGGCAATAGGAAATGAAGCTACTAACAAGAGCGTAGGAGTTAGTGCTAATGGGAGGGTAACACTACAAAATGATGCTTATTTAAGGGCAGTCGGGGGCAATGGGGGAAGCTATAGTTATGGAATCTGGTGCTACTATGGCATTACCATCGACAATAGTAGCGGTACTGCAGAGGCCACTGCTTCATCTGCAACAGATGATAAGAAGGCAACATACATAGGAAGCGGTAATGCACCGGAATTGAAAAATACACATGTTAAAAGTGGTTCCAGTAGTGGAAGCAGCGTGGAATGGGTTAAAAATTAAATAGGTAACATCCACAGCCTGTAAAGACTAGATAAGAAATCATGCGCCCACCATCCGATATCGGATGGTGGGCGCGATTTTTAGAAGTGAATTTGGCAATAGCGAAAGCAAATTTTCATACATTGTTGATCATTACATTTATTGCAACGAAAAAATGTAAAAAATAGCATTATTATTGACGAATGGCATAAAATAGAATATGATGAGAGAGGAGGTATCCGGTATGAGAAGAAAAATAACAGAACAGTTAATTGCATGGACCAAAGAGACAACGGAGCGCCTGCCCCTGCTATTATACGGTGCCAGACAGGTAGGAAAAACATATGTCATGCAGCAGCTTGGCGGGAATACATTTAAAAATACTGTCTATGTCAATTTTGAAGCCGACCAGAGTATCGGAAAATTTTTCGATGCAGACATCCATGCCGATGCAGTAATACAGTTACTGGAGAAGTATTTTCATACGAGAATTGTACCGGGGGAATCGCTTATCCTATTTGATGAGATTCAAATGTGCGAGAGAGCCTTGACTTCTCTGAAATATTTTGCGGAGGAAGCACCGGAATATCATGTGATTGCAGCAGGGAGTTTGTTAGGTGTTGCTTTGAAGCGTGAACAATATTCTTTCCCCGTTGGAAAAGTCAAGATGCTGACCCTGTATCCCATGGATTTTGAAGAATATTTGTGGGCTGGGGGAAAAGATCTGTTGGCAGACACGATACGGGAGCATTTCGACAGTAACATAGCATTGCCTGAGACATTACACCAGGAGGCACTCATGGAATATTATCATTATTGTATTGTGGGTGGAATGCCGGCAGCGGTAATGGCATATTTCAACGCATCGGCAACACTGAAGCAGGAAGAAATTCGGCAAATGCTGTTGGATTCCTATATCGCGGATATGACAAAATATGCAAAAGTGGGAGAAACAGTTAAAATTTTTGAATGCTACGACTCCTTACCATCGCAGCTGGCGAAAGACAGTAAAAAATTTCAGTATAAACTGATCAAAAGCGGAGCAAGGGCTTCTCAATACGGAGATTCCATCGACTGGCTGATCCGCGCGGGGATTGTGAACAAATGTGTAAAATGTACGCAAGGATTTATGCCCCCGGCAGCGTTTCTGGATCTGACCGCATTCAAATTATATTATAGTGATATTGGAATTTTATCAGCGCGTACACAGATGAATCTTGAAAGACTGCTCAGTGAGGAATCAGAGCGGTTTCGCGGCATTTATTCTGAAAATTATGTGGCCTGTGCGTTAAAAAGCAAAGGTTACGAATTAATGTATTGGGAATCCGATGGAACAGCCGAAGTAGATTTCCTGATCGTCAGGGATAACCACGTGATTCCTGTAGAGTGCAAGGCCGGAAATCATGTGAAGGCGAAAAGTATGATGATTTACCGTGAGAAATATAAGCCGGCATATTGTATCAGAATTTCTGCAAGAAACTTTGGAATGGTGGATGATATCAAATCGGTACCACTGTATGCGGTGTTCTGCATATAAAAATGCAAAAAGGCAATGCTTCTGTGGATAGAAGGATTGCCTTTTATCTTTTATACTCCCTGATCTCCTGCCGCGCTCTTGACGTCATCTTCGACCAGTTTCAATTTGTTCATCATATCCTTGATCTCCTGCATTTGTGGGAATGTGTGCGGAAAGAAAATAAAAGATAAAATAAAAGTAAGTTATTTTATCAAAAAGTGATGAAAATAAAAATATATATGATATAATTTCTCTATAAGGGAGACCGTAAATGCGGCAAATATCTAAGGGAAAGAAGAGGATGAAAACGTGAAAATTCAGGATTTCTGTGACATGGGAAAATTTGAGCAGATCATGAAGAACTGGGCGGTCAGCACAGGACTGGCAACGGTAGCTGTCGGTGCGGACGGAAAGTATATCAGTGATTGTTATAATTTTACAGAGTTCTGTATTGATCTGACGAGAGGAAGTGCCGAGGGTAAGAGACGTTGTGAACAGTGTGACAGAGAGGGGCATGGAGTCTATCCGTGTCATGCCGGACTGGTGGATTTCGGCATTCCCATTACACTGGACGACGGTACGGTATTGGGAAGCATCATCGGCGGACAGGTACTGCCGGAGAACCCGGATGAAGAGAAATTCCGTGGGGTGGCAAGAGAGCTTGGCATTGATGAGAACAGGTACATTGCGGCACTGAAGAAAGTGAATGTGAAGACCAGAGAACAGATCGATGCTTCGGCAAATCTGCTGGGAGATGTTATCAACATGTTCGTCAGAGCCAGCTATAACAGCTGGAAGAACGAGACTCTGGTAGGAGAATTAAAAGGTGGTATTGCCCGGGCTGCGGAACAGATCGAGGAAGCGGAAGGCAAGACAAAAGAAATCGACGGATACAGCAAACGCCAGCAGATCCTGGCATTGAATGCATCCATAGAAGCAGCCAGAGCCGGAGACCAGGGTAAGGGCTTTGCCGTTGTAGCGGGCGAAGTACAGAAGCTGGCAAAGGATATGGCAACCTCCAGCGCGGATATTAAGAGCATTCTGGGACAGCTGTCGGTGACCATTAATAACTTGAATAAATAAACCCCAAAAGTCCTTTCACGGAGGTAAAAGTCTGTGGGAGGATTTTTTGTTTCTATTCTTTTTCCTGGTGAGTGAGGAGCAACTTACTGCTTTTACTGCTGATTTCGAGGCGCGTCTTCCTCAATATCTTCGGGACGCACTGCATCCACAGTCGACAGCAGCGTAAATCGCTATTTTGTTAGCTGTATTTTAGGTATGGGAAGTTTTAGTATTTAATATTTTTTTAATAGATTTTTCCAATAAAGTATGCTATCGTATAACCGTTTGTAGATAAACAAATGTTATAGAGGATCAAAAATTTACAAAGGAAGGAAAACTATCATGGAAAAGATCAAAAAGCGTATAGCTAACTTAAAGGTTGCAGG
>ERZ1034946.279-NODE-279-length-32508-cov-24.966197_pt1 | contig 32508 bp, 25 predicted proteins | sample MGYA00520591_ERZ1034946 | MGnify/ENA primary metagenome ERZ1034946 (study PRJEB33766, sample SAMN09781753) | gut metagenome | biome: gut microbiome | host: Homo sapiens | place: Madagascar | study: EMG produced TPA metagenomics assembly of the PRJNA485056 data...
CGGAGAGTGTTGATATTCCCTTAAGAAGTGGTCAGGAAACAGGGTGGAGCGAACACGATGTTCGCGACAGCCAGGACTTGCACGGCAAGACCTTTTGCGCACATGGATGGCGCGTGTAGGCGCCCCGTCCCTCTACCATATACGATATCCACTTCTTTAGGGAATTCACACTCGGAGACGTTACAGCTGCCAGAAGACATTCTGTCCGTTCCGGGAGTTCGTCCGGTTAGCCAATGATCATTAACTATTACTTACTGCTATCTTCTTTGTCCTCAGGGTGGAAATCTGCGAAGGTGGAACGGTTCGTCAGTTTTCCGAACATCCAGGTGTAGATCCAGATCAGAAGCGGTACAGCTACGGTGGCTAACAGGCAGGAGGCAAACAGTGCGTGGGTAGCGGAGCTGTCAAAGATTGCCGCCAGCAGTGTTATGAGATATAAAAGCACCAACACCACAATGCCGATGATGGCAAAAATTTGTTTTGAGGTCATTTTATTTTTCTTATCGTTTGACATTTGTATTCCTTTCTCAGGGACGTAAAAATATTCTACCTAAAATTTATTCCTCATGTTCCTCCGAGGAAGCGGCATGATCTTCCTTGTGCTCTTCAGAGGGCTCGGGGATGGTCATTAATACCTTGATAATACGATTCTGGTCGATTCCCTGAACTTTCAGATGAATGCCGTTATCCAGAGTGACTTCTTCACCATCTTCCGGCAGACGATCCAGGCAGTCAATAATCAGACCACCGATGGAATCATAGTCTTCACTGGTCAGGTTCGTACCTAAAGCATCATTGATATCATCAAGTTTCATGCTGCCTTCTACCAGATAAGTGTCATCAGACATTTTCTGAATCAGTTCTTCTTCGTCTTCGTCATATTCATCACGGATCTCACCGACGATCTCCTCCAGTAAATCTTCTAAAGTGATCATACCGACAGTGGCACCATATTCATTTAATACGAAAGAGACATTCGTTGTCTTTTCCCGCATCTCGTACATGAGATCTGCAATTTTCTTATATTCATAGGTATAATAAGCATCTCTTAAGATATTGCCTACATGGAAAGCGCTCTGATCTTCTGTCAGGATGAAATCTTTGATATTGATCAGACCGATGATATTGTCTTTGTCATCTTCATATACCGGCAGGCGAGTGTACATGGAATCCCGGAATACTTCCAGAACATCATCATAAGTAGCATCCAGACTGACAGTTACCATGTTAATACGGGGAATCATGATATCTTTGGCATGTGCGTCGGAAAAGTCGAATACATTGTAGATCAGTTTGCGTTCTTCCGATTCAATGACACCGTCTTCATGACTGACATCTACGTAAGTTTTCAATTCACTTTCGGTCATGGCACTGGCTTTTTTGTTCGGATCAATATGTAAAAGCTTCATGATGCCGTGAGAGAGCAGATCCACCACGAAGATCACGGGAGTGAGAACCTGCATCAGGAAGTAGATGATATTACAATATAACAATGCCAGCTTTTCTGAGGAAAGAATTGCCCAGGTCTTAGGTACGATTTCTCCGCAGAGCAATACGACAATTGTTAAAATTCCGGTAGCAATGCCTACTGCCAGATTAATTCTCATAGCTAATGTTGTTGCCAGGGAAGATGCGGTCAGATTTACAATATTATTACCGATCAGTATGGTACTGATCATTTTACTGTAATGATCCAGAATCTTGTTGACGCGTGCGGCACGCTTATTGCCTTCCTCTTCCAAAGTACGCATCCGCACACGGTTCACCGTGGAAAGTGCGGTCTCGGCAGAAGAGAAAAAGCCGGACAGAAAAATCAGAATTACAATAGAAACAAGTTGTATGACACCAGAGGTATCCAAAAGAGTTCACTCCTTCTTTAATATAGTAGGCATACGCCTCATTGAAAGTTATGCAGCGGGTTGGTGTATCATTCACAAAATACAGCTTTTAGACAGCGAAGCTGCGATTTTGCAAAAGTCCGATCCGCTACGGGTTATTTAAGCAACAATATACAATAGTACCGGAATAGTTGTCAAGTTTTCCGTTGTTTCTGAATATATATTTTACATAAGTAAAGAAAAGCGGCAGGGATGTAAAGATACCGGTCGGATATTGCGGCATATGTTGCGGTGTGTCATATATGTGGCCGGTCTGAGGCGCAGGAAGGGAGAAAAGCGTGTAATGAATATAGAAAAAAGAGGAGAAGAAAAAGAAAAAATACCGGTGCTTGATTTTGCAAAATGCCTGTTATTGTCCTATTTGCTGACACTGCTTTTGTTGTGTCTGCTTGCATTTGGGCTTTATAAATTACATTTGCCGGAAGGGGTGGTGTCAATCGCCATTTCCGCAATTTACGTTGCAACAACATTTACAGCCGGTTTCCTGGCTGGAAAGCGGATGGGAACGCGAAAATTTCTCTGGGGAGCGTTGCTCGGTGCGGCGTATTTCTTGATTCTGGCAGTGATCTCCGTGATCGTAAAAACACCGGATACCTCACTCGGAAATCCCTTTTGGACTACACTGGTACTATGTGTGGCTGGCGGAACGTTAGGCGGAATGCTGGGGTGAAAACATTTTTCCTCCTTTTTGAGAAAAAAAGCTTTTACAAATGATAAATACATGATATAATGAGCAAAATGAGCCGTGTACCTATACATTAGGCTTGTATGCTTGACACTGACCGTCGTCAGTGTTTTGAAATCATAAGGAGGCTATATTCAATGAAGCATATTAAGACTTTAACAACCAGAGATTTAAAGGAATCCATGAAAAAGGGCGGTTGCGGTGAGTGCCAGACTTCCTGCCAGTCCGCATGTAAGACTTCCTGCACAGTAGGAAATCAGAGTTGTGAAAAGATTAAATAATCTAAGAAAATGAGAAGAGACTAACGTAAGCAGCGATTCAGGTCGCTGCTTATTCTCTGTTAAGTAGAAAGAAGAGGAATCGAACTGTGATACACCAGTATAAGAGCAATGGCTATAATATCGTTATGGATGTGAACAGTGGTTCTGTCCATGTAGTAGATGATATTGTGTATGATATGATCCCGCTGGTAGAGCCGCTGGTAACGGAAGGAATCAAGGATGCGGATACCATCAAGGCTGCAGTGCTGAATCTTGCGAATATCCCTTATCCGCAGGAAGAGATCACCGAGGCGGTGGACGAGGTTCTGGAACTGGAGAAGGCCGGACAGCTGTTTGCTCCCGATATTTATGAGAACTATATTTTTGATTTTAAGAAGCGTCAGACAGTAGTGAAAGCGCTGTGTCTGCACATCGCGCATGACTGTAACCTTGCCTGCAAATATTGTTTTGCGGAAGAGGGAGAATATCATGGAAGAAGAGCACTGATGAGTTTCGAAGTCGGTAAAAAGGCACTGGATTTCCTGGTGGCGAATTCCGGCAACCGTGTGAATCTGGAAGTAGACTTTTTCGGCGGTGAACCCCTGATGAACTGGGATGTGGTGAAGCAGCTGGTAGAATACGGCAGAAGCCTGGAGAAGCCCAATAATAAGAAATTCCGTTTTACCCTGACCACGAACGGTATCTTATTGAATGATGAGATCCTGGAGTTCGTGAATAAGGAAATGGGCAACATCGTCTTGAGTATTGACGGCCGTAAGGAAATCAACGACAAGATGCGTCCTTTCCGCGGCGGACAGGGAAGCTATGATATCATTGTTCCCAAGTTCCGGAAGGTAGCGGAGAGCAGAGGACAGATGAATTATTACGTGCGCGGTACTTTCACACATAATAATCTGGATTTTTCCAAGGATGTACTGCATCTTGCAGATCTGGGATTCAAGCAGATCTCCGTGGAGCCCGTTGTGGCACAGCCTACGGACGATTACGCCATCAGAGAAGAAGACCTTCCTGTTTTGAAGGAAGAATACGATAAGCTGGCAGCGGAGATGATCAAACGTAAGAAAGAAGGAAAGGCATTTAATTTCTTCCACTTTATGATTGATCTGCAGGGAGGTCCCTGTGTTGCCAAGAGATTGTCCGGATGCGGATCCGGTACCGAATATCTGGCGGTTACTCCCTGGGGAGACCTGTATCCCTGCCATCAGTTCGTAGGTAATGAGAAATTCCTCATGGGTAATGTGGATACCGGAGTGGTAAGAGAAGATATCCGTGACGAGTTTAAATGCTGTAATGTCTATGCCAAGGACAAGTGCAAAAAATGTTTTGCCAAGTTCTATTGCAGCGGCGGCTGTGCGGCGAACTCTTACAATTTCCACGGCAATATCAATGATGCGTATGATGTGGGATGTGAACTGCAGAGAAAACGTATTGAATGTGCTATCATGCTGAAGGCTGCGGAAGCGGCAGAAGCTTCAGAAGAATAGAAAGGACAAAGGAAAGATGAAAAAAAGTAAAGCAATCATCATTCTGCTCTGCGCCCTTCTGATCCTGTTAGGCGTCGGCTATGTGGATCTTAATGGTGTGGATGCGGAAGGAACAGCCAGTGCTTCTGACATCAGTCTGGGACTGGATCTGGCCGGTGGTGTCAGCATCACTTACCAGGTGGTAGGCGATGAAGAGCCGGATGCAACGGATATGGCAGATACTATTGCCAAGCTGCAGAAGCGTGTTGAAAACTACAGTAAAGAGGCTATTGTATACCAAGAGGGTACCGATCGTATCAACATCGAGATCCCCGGTGTAACAGATGCCAACAAGATTCTGGAAGAACTGGGACGTCCCGGTTCCCTGTATTTCATTGCTGAGACCGACAAGGACGGCAATGCGAACTACTCCATGCAGGCAGTGACCGATGCGCAGGGCAATGTAAGCTATGCTTACGCCCTGAACAAGACCATCGATGAACTGAAGGCAGACGGATCCATCATGCTGGAGGGTACGGATGTCAAGACTGCTACCGCAGGCTCTATCAAGGATCAGACGATGGGCAATTCCACCTATGCGGTAGACCTGGTCATGACGGAGGAAGGTACCAAGAAGTTCGAAGAAGCGACCAGAAATGCTTACGAGAAGGGCGAGACCCTGGGTATCTATTATGATGGATCCTTTGTAAGTGTTCCTTCCGTAAAGGGTGTGTTCTCCGATGGTAATGCACAGATTTCTCCTATGAACTCCTATGAAGAAGCAGAGAGTCTGGCTTCCACTATTCGTATCGGTGGACTGAAGCTGGAGCTGGAAGAGCTGCATTCCAAGGTAGTTGGTGCACAGCTGGGTGTGGAAGCTATCTCCACCAGCTTGAAGGCAGCTGTGATTGGATTCGTTATCGTAGCTGTATTCATGATCGCAGTCTATTTCCTGCCCGGATTCGCTTCTGTCATTGCACTGGGTATTTATGTGGCGTTGGTAGTATTGCTGCTGAACGGCTTTGACATAACCCTGACCCTGTCCGGTATCGCAGGTATCATCCTGTCTATCGGTATGGCAGTGGATGCCAACGTTATCGTCTTTGCCCGTATCCGTGAGGAACTGGCAACAGGCAAGACTGTTAAGAGTGCTATGCAGATCGGTTATGACAAGGCACTGTCTGCTATTATCGACGGTAACGTGACTACTCTGATCGCAGCGGCAGTGCTGTGGCTGTTAGGTCCCGGTACTGTCAAAGGCTTCGCACAGACGCTGGCACTTGGTATCGTATTATCCATGTTCACTGCACTGGTAGTGACCAAGTACATCATGAAAGCTTTCTACGCACTGGGACTGAAAGATACTAAGTGGTATGGTATCGGCAAGGAGCACAAGCCGATCAATTTCCTTGGAAAGAAAGGCATTTTCTTCGGACTGTCTCTGGCAGTGATCCTGGTTGGATTCATTACCATGGGCGTATATAAAGTAAACAGCGGTGATGCACTGAACTACAGTCTGGAGTTCAAGGGCGGTACCGCAACTACGGTTACATTCAACGAAAGCTATACCCTGGATGAGATCAATAGCCAGATGGTTCCTCTGATCGAGAGCACCACCGGCAGTGCAGTACAGATCCAGACCGTACAGGGTTCCAATGAAGTTATCTTCAAGACCAACTCTCTGGATGTGGATCAGAGACAGGCTCTGAATCAGGTATTTGTGGATAACTTCGGCGTAGATGAGTCTCTGATCACTTCCGAGACCATCAGCTCCACCATCAGTAACGAGATGAAATCCGATACGATCATTGCAGTTGCAGTAGCAATTATCTGCATGCTGATCTATATCCGTTTCCGTTTCAGCGATATCCGTTTCGGTGTCAGCAGTATTGCCTGCCTGCTTCACGATGTACTGGTAGTCATTACTTTCTATGCACTGGCAAGAGTATCCGTCAGCAACACCTTCATTGCCTGCCTGCTGACCATCGTAGGTTACTCCATCAATGCCACCATCGTAGTATTCGACCGTGTACGTGAGAATATGGCAGTCATGACGAAGAAGGATGACCTGCAGGAGGTTGTAAACCGCAGTATTACGCAGACATTATCCAGAAGCTTATTTACCTCCCTTACCACCTTGGTAATGGTAGGTGCTCTGTACATCTGGGGTGTGACCAGTATCCGTGATTTTGCATTGCCTTTGATGGTAGGTATCATCTGCGGTGCTTATTCCTCCGTATGCGTGGCAGGTGCTCTGTGGTATGTACTGAGAAAGAAATTCGCGCCGAAGGCTGCAAAATAAAAAGTTGAAATACTGGAAATGATTACAAAAGGAGTCGGAACAAGAAAGTTCCGGCTCCTTTTGCAACGATGTGCGTGGCGGTGCATGTTTCTAATGATGTACATTTATATTATGAGTTCTTTTGTGAAGTAGGAGTTAGTCGAGAGTTTTTTTTCAGAGATTCAATCTCTGCATCTTTTGTCGCTTCCATAAGGTATTCATCGTTTTTTGCAGTCATAAGAATTTCCTCCCATGAAATAGACCGGAACAAAGCAGCCCATTTATCAATGCTGTATGCTTTGTCGGATTCGGTTGCCAATTCTATATGCCCTAAGTCTGCCACAGAAAGTGTGAGTTTGTCACTATATTCAAAAGAATCCCGAATCAATAATGGTTGATAAATGGCATAAAAACAGCAGATGCGCAAGCCTTGTTTTCATGTTATAATAAGCCATGCGTCTATATTACGGATGCATGGCTTTTATATATTACGAAAGCAGGAGAATCTATGGAAAAATGGTACGTAGCTGCAAAAAAAGCAGATTTTGACGGTTGGGCAAGAAAATTTCATATCAGTCCGGTAACGGCGAGGATCCTGAGAAATCGTGATCTGACAGAAGAGGATCAGATTCAGAAATTCCTCTATGGAAAACTGGAGGATTGTTATTCTCCCTGGCTTTTGAAAGATATGGACATAGCTGTGGATGAAATCTTGAAGGCAGTAAAAGAAGGGCTGTCTATCCGTGTCATCGGAGACTATGATGTGGATGGAATCTGTTCTTCCTATATCCTGACGAAAGGCTTTCAGATGCTGGGTGCACAGGTGGATACGGCAATTCCACATAGAATCCATGATGGCTATGGACTCAATGATCACCTGATTGAAGAGGCGAAGTGGGAAGGCGTCGGCATGATCGTGACCTGTGATAACGGAATTGCTGCGGCGTCACAGATTGCATTGGCGAATTCCCTCGGGATGCGCGTGATCGTTACGGATCACCATGAGGTTCCTTACATAGAAGAAAACGGAGAGCGTAAAGAGCAGCTTCCGCCGGCGCTGGCAGTGGTGGATCCCAAGAGAGCGGACTGCACTTATCCTTTTACGGGCATCTGCGGCGGTGTCGTGGCGCTGAAACTGATTCAGGCTATCACGGAAAAGACCGGCAATCAGGGGCTTCAGAATATACAGGATGAATTGCTGGAATTCGCGGCATTATCCACGGTATGCGATGTCATGGAATTAAAGGACGAGAATCGGATTCTGGTAAAAGAAGGTCTGAAGCGGGTACAAAAGGGATATAACGAAGGCCTGAAAGCACTGATGGAGGTAAATGAGATCTCACCGGATCGTCTGAGCGCCTATCATCTGGGGTTTGTACTGGGACCCTGTCTGAATGCAACCGGCAGGCTGGATACAGCCAAGAGAGCGTTGGAATTGCTGCAGAGCTTTACCAGAGCGGATGCCATGACGGCGGCAAGGCAGCTGAAGGAGTTGAACGAAAGCCGTAAGAATCTGACAGTGCAGGGGATTCAGAAAGCGGATGAATATATTAAGGAACACCATATGACAGAGGATAAAGTCATGGTGATCTATCTGCCGGAAGTCCATGAGAGTATCGCGGGCATCATAGCCGGTAAAGTCAGGGAGAAATATCACCATCCGGTATTTATCCTGACAAAAGGAGAGGATGGGGTAAAAGGTTCCGGGCGATCCGTCGAAGCCTATCACATGTATGATGCCATGACGCAGGTGAAACAATACTTTACCAAGTATGGCGGACATAAGCTTGCAGCAGGGCTGTCCATGAGGGAAGAAGACATCGAACCGCTCAGAACCTCTTTGAATGAAAATTGTACGCTGACGGAAGAAGATTTCATTCCCAAAGTACATATCGATGTTGCAATGCCTATGGGATATGCGGATGCTGCACTGGCAGGAGAGTTTGCTCTGCTGGAGCCGTTCGGAACAGGGAATCCGAGACCTTTATTTGCACAAAAAGGATTGATCTTCCAGGCCGGATTCAAAATGGGAGCGAACAAGACCTGTGCCAGATTCCGGGTAAAGACGCAGGATAACAATACACAGACGGTTGTTTTTTTCGGGGATCTGGAGCAGTTTGGAATGTTTTTAAATGACAAATACGGTGCCGGAAGTGAAGAAGCGTTGTATGCCGGAAGAGGGAATTTCCCGGTATCTATCGTATACCAGGTCAGCGAGAATACCTATAAAGGCAGAACAGAGGTACAATTCGTCATGCAGAATTATTGTTAGCATTTTTGCCGGTTTGACAGTGTTGTATTTTTCGAATGCTTTATGAACTCGTTATATTTTTTTATATTTTGAACACAAAATAGACACATTTTCTCTGTAATATGTATTTCAGATAGTTGATGAACTCACTATCTCCCCCCCTCATAAGAAACCGGAAAACCTCAGGTGTGCTGCCTGAGGTTTTTTGGTGCATCAGAGAGTTTATAAAACCTCAAGATTCATTTTAGAATTAAGTTAGAATTCGTACACACTCTGTACACATTTTCCCTGTAATATGTATTTCAGATAGTTGATGAACTCACTATCTCCCCCCCTCATAAGAAACCGGAAAACCTCAGGTGTGCTGCCTGAGGTTTTTTGGTGCATCAGAGAGTTTATAAAACCTCAAGATTCATTTTAGAATTAAGTTAGAATTCGTACACACTCTGTACACATTTTCCCTGTAATATGTATTTCAGATAGTTGATGAACTCACTATCTCCCCCCCTCATAAGAAAATCGGAAAAGCGTCCCGGGTAAACTGGGACGTTTTTCTGTTGTAGCAGAATTAGCTTGAGAAAATGAGATAGAAGCGTTATAGTATAACAATATGACCGTTGCGACCGGTAAAATGTGAGCAGAGCCGTCTGGCACGAAAAAGCTGTGTACAAACAGTGGCGTAAAAAATGAGGAATCAAATGAAATTACAAATCAGCGAATGGAAAGAAGCATTTCACAAGATTACATGGAAAAACAGCATCCTGACTTTGCTGGGGAGTTTTATCCTGGCATTTGGATTGTACAATGTGCATTCTATCTCAGGAGTGACGGAGGGCGGTGTCCTGGGAGCTACACTTTTGTTGGAACACTGGACCGGAATTTCTCCGGCAGTTACCGGCGGCATCATGAATATTTTGTGTTATGTGTTGGGATGGAAACTGCTGGGTAAGGAGTTCATTCTGTATTCCGCACTGGCAACGGCAGGCTTTTCCGGTACTTACAAGATCTGCGAACAGTTCCCACATCTGTGGCCGGAACTGGCGCAGATGCCTCTTTTGGCAGCCCTGACCGGAGCTTTGTTTGTCGGTGTGGGTGCCGGGCTGTGCGTACGCATCGGCGGAGCCCCCAGTGGAGATGATGCGCTTGCTATGAGTATATCTCATGCAACCGGCTGGAAAATCCAGTGGGTATATCTGATGACGGATCTGATCGTACTGGTGCTGTCTTTAAGCTACATCCCGGTACAGCGCATCGGATATTCTCTGTTCACCGTGCTTTTGTCCGGACAGTTGATCGGAGTTATTCAGAGATCTCGTGATGTTAGGGAGAAGGTTTCCGTGGCTGCAATTGACAAATAGAAATCGATAGTGCAATATTAAAAATAGGATTCTAAATTGAGAGAGGGGATATGTGTAAGGTGCAGTGGAAAATAGAAAAATGCGATAGGAGAAAGGTACTATATCTTTTGATTTTACTGATTGGAGTGGCAGCCAGAGTTTATCGTCTCGGAAGCATTCCCGGAGGAATTAACCAGGATGAAGCATTTGCGGCGAGAGAAGCATGGTCATTACTTCATTCGGGTATAGATTCCTTTGGATATCCCTGGCCCATGTACTTGACGACATGGGGAAGTGGAATGAGTGTATTGAACAGTATTCTGATGATTCCGTTTATAATGATTTTCGGGAGGCATACATGGGTGTTCCGTCTGCCACAGATGATTGTAGGAGTAGTAACGATTATTGCTGTGGAGAAAATCGTAAATGAGATGATAGATGAGGAGACAGCGCTATGGGCGATGTTTCTTTTGGCAATTAATCCCTGGCATATTATGATGTCAAGATGGGGATTGGATTGTAATCTGGCTCCGGGATTTCTGGTTTTCGGACTACTGTTCTTTCTGTTGGGAATAAAGGAGGAAAGATATTATCTTTTCTCTGCAGTGTTTTACGGATTGAGTTTGTATTGTTATGCGACAATTTGGCCTGTGGTTCTGTTTATTGTATTGCTGCAAGGAATCTATGTATTGTATACGAAGAAGGCACGCGTAACAAGGTGGACGGTAGCAGCGGGACTATTATTGGGAGTACTGGCTCTGCCTGCATTTTTATTTCTGTTGGTAAATAAGGGAATTATTCCAGAAATTGTTACACCATGGTTTTCCATTCCCAAACTTGTGGTGATGAGAGACAGTGAGGTTTCTTTGTCTGGAATGACGGAAAAGATAAAAATCATGTTTTCCATATTTGTGAACGAATATGACGACTGTGATTGGAACAGTACAGAACAATATGGACTATATTATAAATGTTTTTTGGTATTTGCCGTGATAGGTTTATTGTATTGTGTGAAAAGTGCGTATAAAAGTCTGCGAACACGGACTTATGACGGATACGTACTGATGGGAATTCAGTTTTTGACGGCATTTGCTTTGGGTTCAGTGATTTATGTAAAGGTCAATCATATTAATTGTATTCATATAAGTATTATTGTGTTTATGGCGGTTGGTATTTGCAGAATATTACGGTTGCTTCGTAAGGATCTGAAATACAGTGCGATATTGACGGTAGCGGTTTTTAGTATCCTGTTTTTTTCTTTTGAACATTTTTATTTTGGAGTTTATGCAAAAAGCATTGGCAGGATATTTCAGGAAGGAATGGAACAGGCGGTTCCATTTGCAGAGTCTTTAGCTGGAAAAACAGATACCATTTATGTGGGGGAAGGAATATTTTATCCCAAAATACTGGTCTTTAGCGAATTATCGCCGGAAGAATACATAGAGACAGTACAATATACGAATTATCCGGCGGCATTTTTGAATGTCGGTCAATGCGGTAATTATGTTTTTCATACACCGCTTACCGGAAATGACGGAATTTATATTATTGATTTGACGAGACAGACGGAAAGCTGTGTGGATATGGGGTATACGGTAGAACAGTTTGGAAATATAGCGGTCGTCTATAAATAATAGAAAGTGGAAAAGATGTCTGAAACAATGCAGACATCTTTTCGTAATTTATACAGAAAAAATACAGGTGGTACATTTTACAAAAATAGAGTAAAATAATCATAAGTATGCAAACCGAATTCGCAGAAAACAGGAACCTCTGCACAGAAAGGCGGACACCTCTATGAGTAAAAAATTAACAGAACTATTGGATAAACTGGAATATGAACTGATCCAGGGAACGATAAATAAGGAAATCACGGCAGTTGTCTATGACTCCCGTAAGGTTGTACCCGGATGCCTGTTTCTCTGCATCGGCGGAGCCAATTTTGACGGACATGATTTTGCCACACAGGTGGCGGAACAGGGCGCGAGTGTTCTGGTAGTGGAAAAAGATGTGGAGCTTCCCACAGACAGTGGTGTGACGGTGATCAAAGTAGCGAATACCCGTTACGCTATGGCATTTATCTCTGCGGCGTGGTTCGATCATCCGGCAGAAAAATTAAAAGTCATCGGCATTACAGGTACCAAGGGCAAGACCACCACGACCTATCTGGTAAAATCCATTCTGGAGAATGCCGGGTACAAAGTAGGCCTTGTGGGAACCATCGAGGTAATCATCGGCGATGAACATATCCATGCCAATAACACGACACCGGAATCCTATTTATTACAGGAATATTTTGCACGCATGGTGGATGCAGGCCTTGATACCGTCGTGATGGAAGTGTCTTCCCAGGCGCTGATGCTACACCGTACGCAGGGATTTATTTTCGATTACGGCATTTTTACCAATTTGGAGCCGGATCACATCGGCCCCAACGAGCATGCAAGCTTTGAGGAATATCTACATTGCAAGGGACTGCTGTTCAAACAGTGCAAAGTAGGGATCGTCAATGGTGATGATGAGCACTGGCAGGCAGTGACGGAAGGTCACACCTGTACCCTGGAAAGCTTCGGAATGGGCGAGCATTGCATGCTCCGTGCAAAAGACAGAAAGTTGGTGCATAAGCCCGGAGAACTGGGGGTAACTTTCCGCGTTACAGGTCTGATGGATTTTGAAGTAGAGGTTCCCATGCCCGGTAAATTCAGCGTTTATAATGCGTTGGCAGCAATCGCTATCTGCCGTCATTTTAAAGTAGATGAGGAAAATATCCAAAAGGCTCTGCTTCGGGCAAAGGTAAAGGGTCGTATTGAAATGATCAAAGTATCGGATCAGTTTACATTGCTGATCGATTATGCACATAACGCCATGGCACTGGAAAGTCTGTTGACAACTTTGCGCGAATATGAACCGCACAGACTGATCAGCTTATTCGGCTGTGGCGGCAACCGCTCCAGACAACGCCGTTTTGAGATGGGCGAGGTCAGCGGAAAGCTGGCGGATCTGACGATTATTACTTCCGACAATCCCAGATTCGAGGAGCCGCAGGACATCATTAACGATATCAAGACCGGTATGGCGAAGACAGACGGAAACTATGTGGAGATCTGCGACCGCAAGGAAGCCATTACCTATGCTATCGAACATGGTGAGCCGGGTGATATTATCGTGCTTGCAGGAAAAGGACACGAGGATTATCAGGAAATCAAGGGCGTAAAGCATCCCATGGATGAAAGAGACCTGGTCCGCAATATCCTGGCCGAGGGGCATATTCCCGGATCGGCGGCCGGCAGAGAATAAAAATGAACCGGATAGGACATGGCAGCAGAAAGCAATCATTAATATGTGGCACCCATGGTTGAGATACTGAACAGGAAAGAATAAAGAAAGCAGGACAAGAAAACAGATTGAGTACGTTGTATGCGGATATCATTGTAGATATCTCTCATGAAAAACTGGATAAAACTTTTCAGTACCGTATCCCGGAATCTATGAAAGACCGTCTGGAACCGGGAGCCTGCGTGATGATTCCTTTCGGAAATGGAAATCGTCTGATCAAGGGCTATGTGGTCGGAATCTCTGATCAGTGTCAGTTTGATCCGGAGAAGATGAAAGATATTGTGGGGTTCCCGGAGAAAGCGACCGCCGTGGAAGACAAGATGATCGCACTGGCAGCCTGGATCCGGCGCAATTACGGCTGTACCATGATTCAGGCGCTGAAGACTGTTCTTCCGGCAAAACAGTCTGTGAAAAAAATAGAACACAGACAGTTGGTGCGGCTGATGAGCCGCGAAGAAATCGTGTCATTGCTCGGAGAATGTGAACGGAAAAAGCAGATGGCAAAGGCGAGACTTCTTGCTGCACTTACGGAACAGGAGACAATCCCCTATGAATGGATCACCGGAAAACTGGGAGTCAGTGCAGCCACAGTAAACAGTATTGTAAAAGCAGGGGCAGCCAGACTGGTAAGCGCGGAAAGCTATCGGAATCCTGTGAAAATGCAGTCCGGTGAGGATCAGGAAAAGGACTTAAGTGCGGAACAGAAACATATCGTCACCGAAGTTCTGAAAGATTTTGACGAAGGCAGAAAGCAGACCTATCTGATCCACGGGATCACCGGAAGCGGCAAGACAGAAGTGTATATGCAGTTGATCGGTGAGATGATCAAAAGGGGCAGGCAGGCAATCGTACTGATCCCGGAGATTGCCCTGACTTACCAGACACTGCTTCGTTTCTATCAGAGATTTAAAGATCGTGTCAGTGTGATGAATTCCACGCTGTCACCCGGGGAAAAATATGATCAGTGCGAGAGGGCAAAAGCCGGTGAGATCGACGTGATCATCGGTCCCAGATCCGCTCTTTTTACGCCGTTTCCCAACCTCGGCCTGATCGTGATGGACGAGGAACAGGAGAACAGTTATAAGAGTGAGAGTACACCGAAATATCATGCCAGGGAGACTGCAATACAGATTGCAAAAATGTATGGGGCAAGTGTGGTACTGGGGTCTGCAACCCCTTCCCTGGAGGCTTATTACAGGGCCGGTAAGGGAGAATACCGGCTTTTTCGGTTGACAAAGAGGCTGACCGGCGGAGCACTGCCTGCGGTGTATACCGTGGATCTCAGGCAGGAATTACAGGAAGGAAACCGTTCGATTTTCAGCAGAAAACTGCAGGAACTTATGACGGACAGACGGAACAAAGGGCAGCAGATGATTCTTTTCCTGAATCGCCGTGGGTATGCCGGATTTGTATCCTGCCGCGCCTGCGGAGAGGTGATGAAATGTCCTCACTGCGATGTATCACTTTCGGAGCATAAAGGTGGAAGGCTGATGTGCCATTACTGCGGTTATACGCAGCAGATGCCGGGACTTTGCCCGAAATGCGGCTCGAAATACATTCTGGGATTCAAGGCAGGGACGCAGCAGATCGAGGATAAATTGAAGGAATTGTATCCGGGAGTCAGAACGCTTCGGATGGATGCGGACACCACACGGACAAAAGACAGCTACGAAAAAATTCTGTCAGCGTTTTCCAATGGGGAAGCGGATGTACTGATTGGTACACAGATGATCGTCAAGGGGCATGATTTCCCCAGAGTGACCTTGGTGGGAATCCTGGCGGCGGATCTGTCGTTAAACAGTTCGGATTACCGGGCCGGTGAGCGGACCTTCCAATTGCTCACGCAGGCAGTGGGGCGTGCGGGCAGAGGAGAGCTGCCCGGTGAGGCGGTGATCCAGACCTACCAGCCGGATCATTATGCCGTTACCTGTGCGGCAGCGCAGGATTATGAGAGCTTTTATCAGGAAGAAATTTTATACCGCGAGCTGTCTGGATACCCTCCTGTGGCACATATGCTGGCAGTACAAATCTATGGCAAGAAGGAAGAAAGTGTAAAACAGCTTGCCCAGAGACTGGCAGATGTGGTAAAGTCTAATATGGACTTTTCTAATAAAGACGGAGAAGCAACACAAGGGAAAATACAGGTATTGGGACCGACACCCGGAAATATCAGTAAAATCAACGATATTTACCGGTATGTTTTCTATGTAAAGCATGCAGAGTACGATACCCTGGTGGAAGTAAAGGATTGCCTGGAAGAAACACTTAAAGATTGGCAGCCCAGACAATTGAGCATACAGTTTGATTTTGACCCTGTAAATATGCTGTGATAAGCTCACTCGTGAGAAACGAAAAATGTAGAAATCGTTTATTATGGGAAAAGGCATTATGAATAGGCGTTATGCAGTAAACTTAGGAGGTAACGAACAGTGGCACTTAGAAATATCAGAGAATACGGTGATGAAGTACTGACCAAGACTTGTAAAGAGGTCAAGGAGATGACGCCGAGAACCAGAGAATTGATAGAGGATATGCTGGAGACGATGTATGACGCCAACGGCGTGGGACTGGCAGCACCTCAGGTGGGAGTACTGAAGCGGATCGTCGTGATCGATACGACCGGAGAGGATCCGTATATTCTCATCAATCCCCGTATCGTGGAGAGTAGCGGAGAGCAGACCGGTCAGGAGGGCTGTTTAAGCGTTCCCGGAAAATGTGGTATTGTGACCAGACCGAATTATGTAAAAGCGGTGGCACTGGATGTCAACATGAAACCCATCGAGGTAGAGGGAACGGAGCTGCTTGCCCGTGCCATCTGTCATGAACTGGATCATCTGGACGGACATCTCTATGTAGAGAAGGCAGAAGGTCCTTTGCAGGATATGACCTACGAAGATGACGAAAATGATGAAGAATAAAAAGCGCAAAATAGGAAGCACAGCAACAAAGCAATAAGTAATGTAACAATAAAAGCAATAAAAAAGTAAGAACTGGGAAAATAAGTTTCCGAGGAGAACAGATATGCAGATCGTATTTATGGGAACCCCCGATTTCGCTGTGGGAGCGCTGGAAGCGCTGATTGCACAGGGGCATGAGATCACGGCAGTGGTGACACAGCCGGATAAAGCAAAGGGAAGAAGCAAAGAATTGCAGTTTCCACCGGTAAAAGAATGTGCCGTAAAACACGGTATTCCGGTATTCCAGCCTCGCCGGATCAAGACACCGGAAGCAATCGAAGAATTAAAAAAATATCCCGCGGATATTTATATCGTGGCGGCCTTCGGTCAGATCCTGTCACAGGAAATTCTGGATCTGCCGAGATACGGATGCCTCAATATCCATGCATCGCTGCTTCCCAAATACCGTGGAGCTTCTCCGATTCAGAGAGTGATCATTGACGGAGAGACCGAGACCGGCGTGACGATCATGCAGATGAATGCCGGACTGGACACCGGAGATATGTTATATCAGAAGAAGATTCCCATTACCTCAGAGGATACCTTTGAAACATTGCATGACAAGCTCATGGTGCTGGGCGGTGAGGCGATTACGGAAGCCTTGCCTCTGCTTGAGACCGGAAAATTGACCCCGGAGAAACAGGATGACAGCAAGACCTGTTATGCGGCACTGATCACCAAAGAAATGGGAAAACTGGATTTTACCAAAACGGCGGCAGAACTGGACAGACTGATCCGTGGACTGACACCCTGGCCCAGTGCCTATACTTATTATCATGAAAAACAGCTGAAGATCTGGAAAGCAATTCCGATGGCAACGGCGCATGCGTCCCTTCCCGGTACGATCCTTAGTGTGAATAAGGACTCGTTTGAAGTAGCTGCGGCGGAAGGATCCTTGAAGGTCCTGGAATTGCAGCTGGAAGGTAAAAAGCGCATGACGACGCATGATTTTCTGTTGGGTGTGAAGGTGCAGCCAGGAGAGGTACTGGGAGATAAGCTTCAGTAATGCGTTAAGGGAGATCTAAAAAGAGGAAATCCCGAAAATATTAGAGCAGTAGGAATGACACAGAAAGGGGACTTGCATATGTACGGCGGTTATTATGGATATGGTTACTATTTTGATCCGACTTATTTTCTGGTGCTGATCGGCCTGGTGCTTTGTCTGGCAGCCAGCGCACTGGTGAATTCTACCATGCGGAAATACAGCAAAGTGCGGAATATGCGCGGCATCACGGGAGCGGAAGCGGCAAGGAATATTCTTAACAGAGAAGGCTTATACAATGTACAGATCGAATGCCTGAATGCTGATGACGGCGATCATTACGATCCGCGTACGGACACCGTGCGGTTGTCCTATAAAAATTATAACGGCACTTCCGTGACGGCAGTCAGCGTTGCAGCACACGAGTGTGGGCATGCCATCCAGCATGCACACGGTTATGCGCCGATGAGCATCCGTGCGGCACTGGTACCGGTGGTGAATATCGGCAGTAATCTGAGCATTCCTTTGATTTTTTTAGGTGTATTGCTCAGCTGGAACCAGACATTGATCCAGCTTGGTATCTGGGCGTTTGCACTGACCGTAATTTTCCAACTGGTGACTTTGCCGGTGGAATTTAACGCTTCTTACAGAGCAATCGTAAAGGTAGAAGAGTATGGACTGTTAGGCAGCGAAGAAGTAGGCGGCGGTAAAAAGGTACTGACGGCAGCGGCACTGACCTATGTGGCGGGAGCTGCTTCCTCCGCATTGCAGCTGCTTCGTCTGATCCTGCTGTACGGCGGCAACCGCAGAAGGAGAGATTAAGCGTGAGCATTCCGACAACAGATACCCGGGAGATCATTGTAGAAATCCTGCTTGACCTGGAAAGGCGGCAGGATTTTTCCCATAAACTGATGAAAGCGGTACTGGATAAATACGATTATCTGGATCCCCGGGAAAAAGCGTTTATCAAAAGAGTAACAGAAGGCACGATCGAGAGACAGATAGAACTGGATTATTATCTGAATCATTTTTCTTCGGTCCCCGTCCGGAAGATGAAGCCCATGATCCGCTGTATTTTACGTATGAGCACTTATCAGATCCTGTATATGGATTCCGTTCCGGACAGTGCAGTGTGCAATGAAGCATGTAAACTGGCTGCGAAGAGAGGATTCCGTACCCTGAAAGGGTTTGTAAATGCAGTGCTTCGAACTATTTCCAGGCAAAAGGAACAGATGCCCCTGCCGGATCCGAAGGATACGGTAAAGTACTTCAGCGTGAAATATTCCATGCCGGAATGGATCGTGAATCTGTGGCTGCCCGAATACGGTGCGGAAGGTGTGGAAACACTTTTAAAGGGACTGCTGGAGATTCATCCGGTGTCCTTACGGTTTTCCACAAGACTTTCCGAGGCGGAAAGAGGGAAACTTGCAGAGCAGATCGAACAGACCGGTGCCACTTTATGTCAGAGTGCGGAACTTCCGTATGTATCTCTGGCACAGAACCTGGAAAACGTAAGCGCACTTCCCGGATTTGCAGAAGGAAAACTTACCGTGCAGGATGCTTCTTCCGCACTGGCGGTGGCGGCAGCAGGGATAAAGTGCGGTGATTTTGTCATGGATCTGTGTGCGGCGCCGGGAGGAAAGACGATGCTTGCATCGGAATTTGCCGGTGAGAACGGACACGTATTATCCAGAGATGTCTCGGAATATAAGACAGAATTGATCCGGGAGAACCTGGAACGTATGCATTGTGAAAATGTGGAGGTACAGGTGTATGATGCCACGGTGCATGACTCTGAAAAAGAAGGCTGTGCCGATGTGGTGCTGATGGATGTGCCGTGTTCCGGACTGGGTGTTATGGGCAAAAAGAGAGACATTAAATATCACGTCACCCCGGAAGGACTTGATTCAATCACAGAACTTCAGAAGAAAATCGTGGAAGCCGGCTGGCAGTATGTCAAACCCGGCGGAGTACTGTTGTACAGTACCTGTACGATCCACAGAGGAGAGAATCAGGATATGACAGCCTGGATCTGCGCAAATTATCCGTTTATCCTGGAAGAAGAGAGACAGCTTTTGCCCGGAACGGATGAGACTGACGGATTCTATTATGCCAGACTTCGCCGTGACCGAATGGAATGAAAAATACAGAGAGTATAGATATAAAAATGGACATTAAAAAAGATATTAAATCACTGAATCTGGAAGAACTGAAAGCAGAACTGGCTGGGCTGGGAGAAAAAGCCTTCCGGGCAAAACAGATGTATGAGTGGATGCATGTGAAGCTTGCGAGAAGTTTTGACGACATGACAAATCTCTCCGCCAAATTCAGGGAGCAGTGTAAAGAAACTTACGAATATACCTGTGTGAAGCCGGTCAGGGTACAGGAATCCAAAATCGACGGCACGAAAAAGTTCCTGTTCGAACTTTCGGACGGGAATGTCGTGGAAAGCGTATGGATGCAGTACAAACACGGCAACAGCGTGTGCATCTCTTCCCAGGTGGGATGCCGCATGGGATGCAGATTCTGTGCCTCCACACTGGACGGACTGGAGCGGAATCTGACGCCTTCCGAGATGCTGGATCAGATCTATGCCATTACCTTATTCACGGGAGAGCGGGTATCCAATGTTGTAGTCATGGGAACCGGAGAACCGATGGACAATTATGATAATATTCTGAAGTTTTTACATCTCCTGACCGATGAAAACGGACTGCATATCAGTCAGAGAAACGTGACCGTGTCTACTTGCGGTATCGTGCCGAGAATGCGGCAGCTGGCAGACGAGAAATTGCAGATCACCCTGGCGTTGTCGCTGCATGCGACTACAGATGAGAAGCGTAAGAAACTGATGCCGATCGCCAACCGATATTCGATCAAAGAACTGATGGAAGTATGCCAGTACTATTTTGAACAGACCGGCAGACGGATCACGTTCGAATACAGTCTGGTAGGCGGTGTAAACGATACGGAAGAGGACGCCAGAGAGCTGGTCACACTGGCAAAGCCGTTATGCTGTCATATTAATCTGATTCCGGTCAATCCTATTAAAGAACGTGATTATGTGCAGTCAGACACGCATCATATTCAGGCGTTTAAAAATAAACTTGAAAGTAAAAAGATACATGTTACAATTAGAAGGGAGATGGGCCGGGATATCGACGGAGCCTGCGGCCAGTTAAGACGCCGCCATGTGCAGGAGCATCAGAACCCGGACAAAATCTCACAGGAGGAAGTTTGAAGTGCTTAAGACGTTTTCCATAACCGATATCGGAAGGAAAAGAAAAGTAAATCAGGACTACATTTACACTTCTGAAAAACCGGTAGGCAACCTGCCCAACGTATTTATCGTAGCGGACGGAATGGGCGGTCACAATGCGGGAGATTATGCTTCCAAGGTGACCGTGGAGACTATGCTTACCGAAATAGAGAATTCCTTTGAAAAAAATCCGACGATCATTTTCCGCAGGGCAATTGAGGAAGCCAATGCGGTGATCCGCAGAAGAGCCGGTGAGGACAGCAGGCTGGAAGGCATGGGAACCACAGTAGTCGCAGCATCGTGCCTTGGAGGATTTTTACAGGTCGCCAATGTGGGAGACAGCAGACTCTACGTGGTAAACAGAGAGATCCGGCAGATCACCAGAGATCATTCCTACGTGGAAGAGATGGTGCGTATCGGCGAATTAGACCGTGCAGATGCAAGAAATCATCCGGATAAGAATATTATTACCAGAGCGGTAGGTGCGGAAGACCGCGTGGAACCGGATTTTTTCACTGTGGAACTAAATGAGAGAGACATCGTATTGATGTGTTCCGACGGTCTGACGAATATGCTGGAAGATGAAGAAATCCGTATGATTATCAACAGCGCCGGAGATCTTGTGGAAAAGGCAGAGCGTCTGGTTGCGGCTGCCAATGCAAACGGCGGCAGAGATAACATAAGTGTTGTTTTGATACAGCCGAGTGTATAAATGAGCCGGCAGATGTAACTATTCTGAATAGTTCCCGGTATTTTTGAAAAATGGAGAGCAAGAATGATCAAGATAGGAATGATGATCGGCGATCGCTATGAGATTCTGGAAAAAATCGGAACCGGCGGTATGTCAGATGTATATAAAGCAAAATGTCATAAGCTGAACCGCTATGTGGCCATCAAGGTTCTGAAACAGGAATTCAGTGAGAATGCAAATTTCGTGTCCAAGTTCCGGATAGAGGCGCAGGCTGCGGCCGGACTGATGCATCCCAATATCGTAAATGTCTACGATGTAGGAGAAGAAAACGGAATCTATTACATTGTAATGGAACTGGTAGAGGGAATTACCCTGAAAAAATACATTGAGAAAAAAGCCCGCCTGTCCTACAAGGAAGCAGTCAGTATTGCAATCCAGGTAAGCATGGGTATCGAGGCTGCACATAATAATCATATTATTCACCGCGATATCAAGCCGCAGAATATTATCATTTCCAAAGACGGCAAGGTAAAGGTGACGGATTTTGGTATCGCCAAGGCTGCTACCAGCAATACGATCACCTCCAATGTTATGGGAAGCGTGCATTATACCTCTCCGGAGCAGGCGAGAGGCGGTTACAGTGATGAAAAGAGTGATATCTATTCTCTGGGTATCACGATGTTCGAGATGCTGACCGGCAGAGTGCCGTTTAACGGAGAGACTACTGTAGCGATCGCCATCAAACATATTCAGGAAGAAATGCCGTCTCCGAAGGAGTTCGTACCGGAGATTCCTTCCAGTGTGGCAAGTATTGTATTGAAATGTTGTCAGAAATCACCTGACCGCAGATATCAGAATATGGGAGAACTGATCGCAGACCTGAAACAGTCCCTGATCAACCCGGAGGAAGATTTTGTGGTCAATACGGATCCGGATATGGAAGGCGGCACCCGTATGATCTCTGATGAAGATATGGCACAGATCAAAAGAAAAACGCCGTATTCCGCAGGGCACGATTACGAAGAACCGGATCATGATGAGACCATGCGGCTTCGTTCCGATACGGAAGCTATGTATGAAAATGAAGAGGACGGGGAAGGCGAAGAGGATTACGACTACGATCCCAAGATGGAGCGTGTGACTACGATTCTGGCAATTGTGGCAGGTGTGGTGATCTGTATCATTCTCATCGTTCTGGCAGTCAAGATCTTCGGTGGGAAAAAAGAAGGTGACGGCGGATCTGCGGGTCCGATCATCACGACGGAAGAGAGCGAGAGCACCGAGGCACAAAAAATATCTATGCCGGATGTCAAGGGCATGAATGTGGAAGATGCCAAGAGTACGCTGACCAGTCTCGGAATTTTGACGGATGTGACTTATGAAGAATCTGATTCCGTGGCGGAAGGGGTAGTCATCAGCACAGATGTCAGCGTCGGAGCGTTGATTGATAAGGGAAGCACTGTGACCCTGACCGCAAGCGCCGGAACACAGGGTGTGGATGTGCCAAATGTGGTGGATCTTACCTTTGATGAAGCCAATACGCAGCTTGTCAGCAAAGGATTTTTGGTAAATAAGACAGAAGGCTATTCGGATACTGTGGAGTCGGGCAGAGTGATCTCCCAGACTCCTGCGGAGAGAAATAAAGCGCCGAAGGGCAGCGTAATCACCGTTACCGTAAGCCTCGGAAAAGAAGATACCAAGGTCCGTGTACCGAATCTGATCGGCCTGTCTGAACAGGACGGCACGGTGGAAGCCATCGAAGCAGGACTTACCGTGGGCAGCGTAACTTATATCTACAGTGATGAAGTGGGAGAAGGCATGATCTGTTATCAGAGCTATTCTCACGGATCTTATGTAGATCAGGGAACTTCGATTGATATTAAGGTCAGTCAGGGAGCTGCGAAAGTGACCTACAAGTGTAATGCCAATATTACAGCACCCACGACTTCCGAAGCGCCGGACTATGTATCAGGAACGGAAGTGAGCATTCAGTTGACGACAGATGACGGTCAGGTGCTTTTGGACACGAAGACCACGAGTTTCCCTCAGGCAGCGAACTATTACGGTCTGTCAGCTTCCGGCGGTACGATTACCATGACTTATCAGGTGACGACACAGGGAACTACCACAACGGATCAGGACGGCAATACCGTAAATGTTCCCGGTACGACAGAAAATCGTTCCTTTACCAGAAGAATTGAGTTCGTAAAGGAATAAGATAAAGGCAGGAGAGTATGAAGGGCAAGATTATAAAGGGAATTGCCGGATTCTATTACGTCCATGTAATGGACGTTGGCCATGTAATGGACGTTGGCCATGTAATGGACGTTGACCACACGGGGACGGTGTATGAATGCAAGGCAAAAGGAGTCTTTCGCAAGGATCACCGCAAACCGCTGGTGGGAGACGATGTGGAACTGGATGTCCTGGATGAAGCAGAGAAAAAGGGAAATATCAGAGAACTGCTTCCCAGACACAGTGAGCTGATCCGCCCGGCGGTAGCCAATGTGGATCAGGCACTTGTGATTTTTGCCATTACGAAACCACAGCCTAATTTTAATCTGCTTGACCGCTTTCTGATCATGATGCAACAGCAGGAGATTCCCTGTATTATCTGTTTTAACAAACAAGATATCGATACAGAGGGGAAGAGGGAAGACTACCGGGCAATCTATGAGCAGGCAGGCTTTCAGACCATCACAGTCAGTGCTGCCAGAAAAGAAGGCATTACAGAACTTCAGGAGCTGCTGCGCGGCAAGACGACCACGGTGGCCGGTCCCAGCGGCGTCGGTAAGTCGTCCCTGGTGAACTGTCTGCAATCCGGGACGGTCATGGAGACCGGTTCCATCAGTGAAAAAATTGAGCGCGGCAAACATACCACGAGACATACAGAGCTGATTTCCATTGCGGAGGATACGTATATTCTGGATACGCCGGGATTCAGTTCCCTGGGATTGTTTCAGCTTACGAAGGAGCAGCTGGCAGGGTTCTATCCCGAATTTGCACCTTTTGAGAAATATTGCCGTTTCGGCGGATGCTCTCACATCTCGGAACCGCTATGCGGCGTGAAGGATGCCCTGGCGGAAGGGAAGATCCCACGAATCCGTTATGAGAACTATTGTCTGCTCTATGAGGAACTGAAATTTCAGAAAAAATATTGATTATGAGCGAAGCACAAAATAATAATCTAGGGGAAAAATTTAAAGCAACCATTACCGAGGCAATGAAAACGGGAGATTTCCGTTCATTGAATGCACTTGTGACCGATACGGTCAATGATGCGCTCAGGGAAGCGGATTTTCAGGCAAACCTTGCCAGAGAAAACACAGAGAAAAAGGTGTGGAATTCCCAGCGAAACTGGCAGGATAAAAAGCGGGAAGAAGTAAAGACCGAAGCGAAGATCCGGGCGGAACGTGAGGAGCGGGAACGTCAACAGGAAGAACGCCGCAGACGGAACGAGGAATGGCACAGACAACGCGAAGAACGGCAGAAACAGTGGGAAGAAGAGCGAAAGATTCACGCACAGCAGACCGCGACCACGCAGCAGGCAGTCCCGAGAAAGGCTACCGCCGCCGAGATGACTTCGTTAGTCAAAATGGAAAAGAAAGGAAACGTGTCCGGAACCTTGTGTATGGTGTTTGGCGGAATCGGTCTGGGATTCAGCGGACTGGGACTTTTGGTGCAGTCACTTTTGACTGTTCTGGGAACAGCTTCGTTAAATGCGTTGCTTCTTCCGGGAGTGTTTTCTGTCATATTTTTGGAAATGATCTTCTATGGAAACGGACAGAAAAACCGACTGAAGCGGGCGGAAAAATATCTGGAACTGTGTGGTACCAAGATGTATGGTGTGATCAATGAGATGGCTCACTATACGGGGAAAAGTGTGCGGTTCGTAAGACGTGATCTGCGCCGGATGCTGAAAGCGGGAATGTTCCCGGACGGACATCTGGATGAGAAAGAGACCTGCTTTATGCTGAATGATGTTATCTATCATCAGTATCTGGAGACAGAAAAGGCTTACCTTGCCCAGAAAGAGATTGCAGAACAGAAGAAAGAACAGGAGATCCCCAAAAACGAATCACCGGAAAGTACACAGAGTGACAGGGAGCAGGAACTGCACAGTATGGTGGCAGAGGGCATGGAATATATCCGGCATCTGCGGGAACTGAATGATGAGATCGAAGGAGAGGTTATCTCCGGAAAATTGTATCAGTTGGAAAATCTGCTGAAAGAGATATTTAACCGGGTACAGGAACATCCGGAGCAGATGCACAGAATGCACAAACTGATGGAATATTATCTGCCGACGATGTTAAAATTAGTAGAACAATACGCGGAATTTGACCGGATGAGCAGTCCCGGTGAAGATGTACTGGAGGCAAAAGCGGAGATAGAAAAGACACTCGATATGATCAATCAGGCATTCGTTACTTTACTTAACAATCTGTTCAGGGATGCTGCTTTTGATGCTTCGGCCGACGCACAGGTATTACAGACGATGTTAGCGAAAGAAGGATTGACGGAATCTGATTTTGTAACACAAAAGAAAACCTGAAAAGAATAAATGACGGTAATAAGAATAACGGTAGCTCAAAACAGATTTCGCAGACAGAATGAGCAAGTACCGATATAGAAAGGTGAGGTTACAAAAATGGCTATTGATTTAGACGCAGCAACACAGGAGGCTCCCACACTGACACTGGATCCCTTCGCAGAGGCAAAAGCAGAGATCACAGCGAAAAAACCGGAAGAACTGGTAGAGGAACAGGCTGTTCCGGAGATGGCACTGACACCGGAAGAACAGAAGATGGTAGATGATTTCGCAGCACAGATCGACCTGACCAATACACAGGCAGTATTGCAGTTTGGTGCAGGAAGCCAGAAAAAAATTGCGGATTTTTCTGAGACGGCACTGAGCAACGTGCGGACGAAGGACATGGGAGAAGTCGGACAGCTTCTGACAGATGTAGTGGCACAGCTGAAAGATTTTGATGCTGAGGAAGAAAAGGGATTTTTCGGATTTTTCAAAAAGAGCGGTGACAGACTGAGCAGTCTGAAGGCAAAGTACGATAAGGCGGAAGTGAATATCGGTAAAATCTGTGATGCTATGGAGAACCACCAGGTTGTATTGCTGAAAGATGTAGCGGTATTGGATAAGCTGTATCAGTTAAATTTGAATTATTTCAAAGAATTGTCTATGTATATACTGGCAGGAAAAAAGAAACTGGCACAGGCCAGAAATGAGGAACTGCCGAAGCTTCTGGAAAAGGCACAGAAGAGCGGACTGCCGGAGGATACACAGGCTGCAAAAGATTATGCGGCAATGTGTGAGAGATTTGAGAAAAAGATTTATGATCTGGAACTGACCAGGGCAATTTCCCTGCAGATGGCACCGCAGATCCGGCTGATCCAGTCGAATGATATTGCCATGTCTGAGAAGATTCAGTCCACTCTGGTAAACACGATTCCTCTGTGGAAGAGTCAGATGGTTATTGCCATCGGACTGGATCATGCCACGGACGCTGCAAAAGCACAGCGCGCGGTATCGGATATGACGAATGAACTGCTCAAAAAGAATGCAGAAGCATTGAAGGTGGCATCCGTGGAGACTGCCAAAGAGTCCGAGAGAGGAATCGTAGATATCGAGACATTAAAGACCACGAACCAGACACTGATGACGACGCTGGATGAAGTGATGAAGATTCAGGAAGAAGGCCGTGCAAGAAGACAGAGCGCAGAGGAAGATCTTCAGAAAATCGAAAATGAGATGCGGGCAAAATTATTGGAAATGAGTAAAACATCGCATACTTGATGTATATCTGATTTCTACATAATTTTAAGAAGGTTACGCTTGACGAACGACAGGCGGATAACTAAAATGTAAATAGGGATAATTATTAATTATCATACGGAAGGAGCAACAGACAAATGAAGAAATTAGAAGAAATGCTGAAGAACAGACCGATTAAGAACAAGCTGTCTCTTGTATTTCGAATTATGGATGTATTGTATATCCTGATCGCATTTGTGACGTTTGGGGGAATGTTACAGACAAAGAATTACGTGGGGATCGTAATTGTGGTAGTTTTAGCAGTAATTAGTATTTTATTCACCGTGATGATCTCAAAAATGCTTACCAGGATGTTGGTAGAGCCCATTGAAAGTCTGGTAGTGGCATCCGAGAAGATCGCAGCCGGCGACTTCGAGATCGGAACGCCTTATGAGTCGGAAGATGAACTGGGAAGCCTCTCCGACAGCTTTGAGACAGCAGCCGGTATTCTGAAGAAGGTAGTAACTGATCTGTATGAGATCGTGGAGCATTTCTCTGAGGGTAATTTCGATGTCCACAGCAGCTGCCCGGAAGCTTATGCGGGACAGCTCCGCAATGTGCTGGATGAATTGGATGAGATGGTGAATAAGGTCAGTGAGACCATGCACGGTATCCAGGGTTCTTCCGAGCAGGTATCCGCAGGAAGCAACCAGCTGGCGGTCAGCGCACAGGATATCGCAGAAGGCGCTACCAATCAGGCAGCAGCCGTAGAAGAACTGGTAGCTACTGTAGAGGAAGTGACCACTCAGGTTCTGGAGAATACCAAGTCTACCGATATCGTACACGATAAGGCCAAACAGGTAGGTATCGAGGCTACCAACAGCCAGAAGAAGATGGATGAACTGGTTGATGCGATGAAGAAGATCGACACCACGACCCAGAACATCGAGAAGATCATTGCAGACATTGAGAATATCGCTTCACAGACCAATCTGTTGTCACTGAATGCTTCCATCGAGGCAGCCCGTGCCGGAGAAGCCGGAAGAGGATTTGCAGTCGTAGCTGATCAGATCAGACAGCTGGCAGAAGAAAGTGCCAATTCCGCTGTGGAATCCAAGAAACTGATCGAAGAATCTATGAACGAAGTGGAAGTCGGCAACAGAGTCACCAAAGAGACTAACGATGCAATGCAGAAGGTTATGACCGAGCTGGATCAGATCATCCAGGAAGTTGCCAATATCCGTACCGCATCCGACAGACAGGCCGTATCCGTCAGAAACATCAAGAAGGGTGTGGAAGACATCAATGATGTTATTCAGTCTAACTCCGCAGCTGCTGAGGAGACTTCCGCTACCAGCGAGGAACTTTCCGCATCTGCAACCACGCTGAATGAATTGTTAGAGCATTTCAAGCTGCGCGGTTAAGCAATGCAAGAAGATTTCGGAACCAAAGAAAGAAATCTTTGTAAAATGAAAAGGGAATCAGAACCATAGCTGTGTCAACACAGCTGTGGTTCTTTTCGTATCGAGGGATAGAAATATGATTTTTCGTAAAAAACAAGGAACCGTCATGACTGTAGTTCTGGCAGGAGTAACGTTACTGTTAAGTATGACAGCCTGCAGCATGCAGGAAAATGCCGAAAATACAGAAACGGTTGTTTCGGAAAATATGTTGGCAGAAACCGTCACGACAGAAAGTCAGGTTACGGAAAACCAGAATGAGACAGAAGCATACCGAAACGAAACAATCACAGAAGAACCTGCCTTACAGGAGACAGAGGATATGGCAGGGCAGGAACAGGACAGTAAAGAACTGCAAGTGACAAATCCGGAGTCCACAACACTTAACAACAGTACAGTGTCTATATCTGGTCAGCTCATAGAATATGGTGATCTGCAACAAATCACATTGAATCCGGACTGGGAATACGCAGATCATTCCAAGATCAACTCCGGAGCTGCAGTACTGTATCTGGCATCAGAAGAATCCGGTCGAAAGAATATCATCATCGGTGTCAATGCAGGACATGGAACCGCCGGAGGTTCCAAGGTAAAGACGTTGTGTCACCCGGATGGCTCCGCAAAGACTACCGGCGGCAGTACGTCCGCAGGAGCTGCCGAAGCCACAGCCGTCTCCGGCGGTATGACATTCCGGGATGGCACACCTGAGAGCACGGTCACATTGAAAATGGCACAGATTCTGAGGGACAAACTGCTGGCCAACGGTTACGACGTGTTGATGCTCAGAGACGGTGAGGATGTTCAACTGGATAATGTGGCAAGAACCGTGATCTGTAATAACGTGGCGGACTGCCATATTGCCCTGCATTGGGACAGCGGAGATGGCAAGGATTACGACAAAGGCTGTTTCTATATTTCTGTGCCGGAGGCTCTGAAAAGTATGGAACCGGTCGCTTCCCACTGGCAGCAGCACGATGCGTTGGGAGCGGATCTGGTGGAAGGGTTGCGCAGTCAGGGAACTACGATATACGGAAAAGGCCACATGAGCATCGACCTTACCCAGACCTCTTACAGCACGATTCCTTCCGTGGATATGGAACTGGGAAACAGCTATTCCGACCATAGTGATGCTACATTGGATACATTGGCGGAAGGATTGGTTCAGGGAATTCAGACATACTTTGGAAAGTAGGAGTGTCGGCAGCTTTTCCCAAATTAGAAAAGAAATGTACATTTTGTCTCTGATGTGTTACACTATATGTTGTTTTATTAGGATTTTCCAATCCAGAAATACGTCAATACTTTTAGAAGGAGAAAATAAATTATGAAACTGGGTATCGTGGGTCTTCCCAATGTCGGAAAGAGTACACTTTTTAATTCACTGACCAAGGCAGGAGCAGAATCCGCCAACTATCCGTTCTGTACCATCGACCCTAATGTCGGCGTGGTAACCGTACCGGATGACAGACTGAAAGCACTGGGTGAGATGTATCATTCCAAGAAGGTGACTCCCGCTGTAATCGAATTCGTAGATATCGCAGGTCTGGTAAAGGGCGCGTCCAAGGGTGAGGGACTGGGCAACCAGTTCCTGAGTAACATCCGTGAAGTGGATGCTATCGTACATGTTGTAAGGTGTTTCGAGGATCCCAATGTCATTCACGTAGACGGCAGCGTAAATCCTCTGCGTGATATTGAGACCATCAATCTGGAGCTGATCTTCGCAGATCTGGAAGTACTGGAGAGAAGATTGTCCAAGGTCGTCAAAGCTGCCAGAATGGATAAGACTTATGCAAAGGAACTTGCATTACTGGAGCGTATCAAGGAACATCTGGAGAGCGGCAAGATGGCGAAGAGCCTGGAAGTGACCGACGAGGACGAACTGGCATTGTTGAAAGAATATAACCTGCTTACCTATAAGCCAGTGATCTACGCGGCCAATGTATCTGAGGATGATCTGGCTGACGACGGTGCTTCCAATGAAATGGTTAGCAAAGTAAGAGAATTTGCGGCAAGTGAGAACAGTGAAGTATTTGTCATCTGTGCACAGATCGAGGAAGAAATCTCTGAACTGGATGATGACGAGAAAGCAATGTTCTTAGATGATCTGGGATTAAAGGAATCCGGTCTGGAGAAACTGATCAAGGCTAGTTACCATATCCTGGGACTGATGAGTTTCCTGACTGCAGGAGAAGATGAGACCAGAGCTTGGACTATCAAGATCGGTACCAAGGCACCTCAGGCAGCCGGCAAAATCCACTCCGACTTCGAGAGGGGATTCATCAAGGCTGAGGTTGTCAATTATAAAGATTTGCTGGAGCAGGGCTCCCTTGCAGCTGCACGTGAAAAAGGCCTCGTAGGCATGGAAGGCAAAGACTACGTCGTACAGGACGGCGATGTGATTTTGTTCAGATTTAATGTGTAATACTAAGATTCTCAATAGATAGATTACGAGACTGCTTGCAGGCGGAGCAATCTATCTATTAGAGGATCCAACATACATGAGCAAATAGGACGTTAGTCCGGAATGTGAATGTATGTTGCGGATTCGGGAGCGCGAAGCGCGGAGAATCCGTATAGTATCAAAAGGAGAAAAATTATGATGAATGCAGGAGATATCGCTTTTCCCCATTTAGGCATTTACCTGGAAAATGTTCCCAGAAGTTTTTCCGTATTCGGTTTTGAAATCGCATATTACGGTCTGATCATCGGCATTGGTGTACTGGCAGGAATTCTGATGGCAGTGCATGAGGCAAAGGTGAGTGGGCAGAATCCGGATACCATCTGGGATTTCGCCATTTATGCCGTGATCTTTTCGGTCATCGGTGCCAGAATCTATTATGTGGTGTTTGCCTGGGATTATTACAAAGACAATCTGCTCAGTATCTTCAATACGAGAAACGGCGGCATGGCCATCTACGGCGGTGTCATCGGAGCCTTCCTGACGTTGTTTATCTATTGCTGGATCAAGAAGATAAATCCGTTTCAGCTGGGGGATCTGTGTATACCGGGACTGATCCTGGGACAGGTCATCGGACGCTGGGGCAATTTCATGAACCGTGAAGTGTTCGGTGAATACACGGACAATTTCCTCGCCATGAGACTGCCGATTGAAGCAGTGCGCAGCCGGGATATCTCCGATAATGTGGCGGCACATATTGTGGAGGGAACGAATTACATTCAGGTACATCCGACGTTTCTGTATGAAAGTCTGTGGAACCTGATGGTTCTGCTCTTAATGCTGGCATATCGTAAACACAAGAAGTTCGAGGGTGAGATCTGTCTGCTGTACTTCGGCGGATATGGACTCGGCAGATTCTGGATCGAAGGTATCAGAACCGATACTTTGTTCATCCCGGGAACCACACTTGCCGTATCCCAGGTACTGTCTCTGTGTATGGTGATCTTCGCAGTAGTGACGGACATCATCGTTCGTATGAGATTAAAAAAACAGGGCAAACAAGAAACAAACGCAAATCAGCCTGAAGCGGAGACCACGCAAAAAAATTTTTTAAAATTTATTAAGAATGTTAAAAGAGGGTTACATACATAGATATTGTATGTAACCTTCTTTTTATGGCCAGATATAGTAGAAAAGAGCGCTTTTGTCACAAGACAGGGCGCTCTTTTGCGTTACAGTGTCGAAAAAAGGTGCTTGATTTCTCTTGTAAAATACCCTATTTTAGTATAAAATCATAATAAAAGTGGGAGAAAGTGGAGGCAAGTGCCACAAAGTGGTAGATTTTCAGAAAAATGACCTCCGTTTCGTGGCAGTCCCCTTTTGGATGAATGGTGGTGAGTGCGATGTTTATGAGCGAGTACAACCATACGTTAGATACGAAAGGCAGGTTGATCATTCC